>Ga0316204_10000265_pt1 | contig 214211 bp, 178 predicted proteins | sample 6monrhotite_MG_2_FD_205661 | JGI IMG/M metagenome (GOLD analysis project Ga0316204, IMG submission 205661) | Microbial mat bacterial communities from mineral coupon in-situ incubated in ocean water Damariscotta River, Maine, United States -... | ecosystem: Environmental > Aquatic > Marine >... | reverse complement strand
CACGGAGTTTGTTGATGATCTGTTCTGCTGAATGTCGCTTTCGTGCCATGATTTCCTGCCTTCCAAATACGCCCATTCTACGAGAATACTCGCATAAGAAATGGACTAGGATTTGGGGGTCAGGTCAGGCGAAGACCTCCCATTGCTTTTGCAATACAAGCTTGAAGGCGGGCGAGCAGATCAAAACTTGGTCAACTTACAAGAATTGGTACGGTCGCTAGACGGGCTTGAAAGAATCATGTACATCACTGAACGATTATTTGTTCAGGGGTTGCCTGTAAAAAGGATGCCAGCAAAGCGGTCTCGACTTACATCAGAAGTGGGGCCGCCAAAGTCAGGGTCTTGGGAAGCATTGATATACATGGTGATAGGTGTCCAAGCATCTGCGTACGCGCCGGAAATCCGTGAGGCAAACGAGATAGCGACTAAATGGTTCTGGGATCGCTCTACGCGTTTGTTAAAAATTATATTTTCCAACATTGAAAATGTTCGCGACACAAAGATGCTGGCAGACATCCTGTTGGACTTGATGCTCGAAGATATAAAATATAAATTTGGCGAGTTTGATCTTTCCAAAACAATTCGGCTTCTTGTTGATGCAATCCAAGATTTTTCGGAGCCATTGGAGCGGTCAGCATTTCAGTTGTATTTGTCCCATATGGGCAGCGAATACAAACTTGACCAGTCGGACAGGGACGCAATTGTGGTGCCATTGCCGGATCCGTATGACATTGCGGTGACCGATCCGTATTTAGTTCCTGTAAAAATCGTGCGTCTAAATATCAAAACTGGGCGTGGGCTCATTAACTTCGTCGAAACCCCGGAAACACAGAAGCACTGTATTATCGAGGACCCAATTGTATTTGAACCCAAAAATCCATATGGACAATCTTTCTCTGATCAGACATGGCTATTAGTTGAAGCAGAAGAGGTGGCGTCATCTGAATCAGGAAGGCAAAATTATTTTCGCATCCTGTCGACGAGCGGTCTTGAATATGTCCCTGAGACACTATTATAGTAGCCGAACAGAGTGTTGAAGTTAGACGGGGGGCAAGTCGGGCATGTCTTGGCCAAGTGCGATTTCGTAATTGCTTATCAACTGCTCGTAGATCTCAGGAGTGGGTGTTTGCTGTGCAAGGGCGCGGAGTTCTTGCGGGGTTGGCTGTGTTTCATCTGGGGGTGTGAGAGTCAGCGATGCAAGCTGTGAATCACTGTTTTTTCTATGGGCAAGAGTTTTGATATTTCGTAGGTGGTCTTGTCTAATCGTATTTTTATAATGGGCTAATGAAGTTGAGATTTCATCGTTGTTGATTTCTTTGGCTTTCTGCTCAATGTCGCAAATTAATTTGTGACCTTCAACTCTATCGTCTTTGCTGCTAAAGCGGCCAGAGCGTGTAAGTAAATGAACAGTGGCAGCAACACAAATGACATACGCTTCGTTAGCACGTTTCGCAGCTTGGTCTGCTTCGCTGGTCTGGGCAATTAGCTCAGCTTTTAATCCCCAAAGGGTAAATGATTGTAATCTGTCAGCGTCTGTGATTACAAGCATCGCTATCGACGCAGTCGCTAGTACAGCCGCACTTTGGTAATAGTTGAAAAAACTAAGAATGACGACGCAAATAAAGCTAGCTGCTATGAGGCAATAAAATATATTTTTTGTCCAATTTGGCATCTTCAACCTACTGCCGCGACAACTTTTTGTGCGGCGTCACCCAGATCTCCTGCGGCTTGGAGGGTTGGGAGGTCGGCGGCGGCTTGTTCGAGGATCTTTCGGCCTGCTTCTACATTGGTGCCTTCGAGTCTTACGACGAGTGGGACGGAGAAGCCGATGGATTTGGCGGCGTTGACGATGCCTTGGGCGATGATGTCGCATCGCATGATGCCTCCGAAGATGTTGACGAGGATGCCGTTGACGGCGGCGTCGGAGAGGATGATGCGGAAGGCTTCGGTGACGGCTTCTTCGGTTGCGGAGCCGCCGACATCGAGGAAGTTTGCGGGTTCTCCGTCGAAGAGTTTGATGGTGTCCATGGTTGCCATGGCGAGTCCGGCGCCGTTGACGAGGCAGCCGATGTTGCCGTCGAGTGCGATGTAGGACATGCCGTGCTTGGCGGCTTGGACTTCTGCGGGGTCTTCGTCGGCGGGGTCGGCGAGGGCGACGAGGTCTTTGTGGCGGAAGAGTGCGTTGTCGTCGAAGTTGAACTTGGCGTCGATGGCGATGACTTGGCCGTCGGGGTAGGTGTCGTTTGGATCGGTGACGATGAGGGGGTTGATCTCGGCGAGGGAGCAGTCTTTGGCGTGGTAGAGTTCGGAGAGCTTGATCATGATGCTTGCGGCTTGGCGGACTTGTTTGCCTTTGAAGCCGAGCTTGAAGGCGACTTCGTTTGCTTGGTAGGGCTGGAGGCCGATCTGTGGGTTGATCGGGGTTTTGATGATGAGGTCTGGGGTGTCTGCGGCGACTTGTTCGATTTCTACGCCGCCTTCGCGGGAGGCGATGAGGGTGTTGCGGCGGGAGTTGCGGTCTGTGGTGATGGCGAGGTAGTACTCGTCGGGGACGCCTGAGTCTCTGTCTGCGATGTCTACGCCTGCGGCGATGAGGAGGGTGTTGACATCGAGGCCTTCTGCGCCTGTTTGGGCGGAGACCATTTTGTTGGAGAGCATGAAGTCTGCGGCTGCGGTGGCTTCGGTTGCGGAGTTGACGAGTTTGACGAATCCTGCTTTGCCTCGGCCTCCGGCGAAGACCTGGGCTTTAACGACTGCGAGGGTTGAGCCTGCGGTTGCGGTGATGTCGGTGTAGATTTTGGCTGCGTCGTTTGCGTCGGTGAGGGTGGAGCCTGCGGGGACGGGGATGCCGAAGGAGGAGAGGAGGTCGCGTGCTTGGTATTCGTGGATTTTCATTTGATTGGCCGTCCTTGTGGAGGGGGGGAGTGGTTGTTTGGGTAGTTTAGCGTGTTTGGTGTGGATGTGGGGGATTTTGCGGGTGGTAATGGAGGGGGAGATGTGATAGGGTGCTTGATTCTGTTTGGAACTTGGAGGAATTGCGATGCGTTTTGATGAAGTTGTTGTGTGTGCTGGGTTGTTGGGGTCGATGTCGGGGATGGCTGTTGGAGCGGAGCCGATTCGGATTGGGTTTTTGTGGCATATGCATCAGCCTCGGTATGTTCCTGGTGAGAGTATTTTTGGGGCTGATCCGTTCTTTAGTTTCTCGGTGCCTGATATTCACAATGGGCGTTTTGGGCCTTATACGGATTGGCCTAAGAATGCGGTGGATGCGGGGTCTGGGCTTGCGAACTTTGGGGCCAATGTGAGTTTTTCGGGTTCGCTGATTCAGAATCTGAATGAGCTTGAGGCGGCGGGAACCAATGGGGGGATGTGGAACAACTGGGACTCGGATTATTCAGCTGCGCAGTCGAATCTGACGGTGCTTGGGAATAAGCGTTTGGAGATGATTGGGTTTGCGCATCATCATGCGCTGTTGCCTTTGCTTGATACACGGGATATCCGGAAGCAGATTCAGCTGCATAAGTATGTGCAGTCGATCACCTTTGGTGCTGGGGCGTACAGCAAGGGGATTTTCCCGCCTGAGACGGCGTTTGCTGAGCGGATAATTCCGGCGCTTGTTGCGGAGGGGATCGAGTGGGCGATTGTTGATAATGTACACTTTGATCGTGCGTGCGAGGGGTATCCGCATACGAATGATTCGGGGTTGTTTGCGCCCAACAGGGCGGATCAGATCAATCCTGATCCGGCGCTCAATGGTGGGCGGTGGGTGCAGTTGAATAACCTGTGGGCACCTTCGCGGGTGAGTGTTCCTTTTGGGTATCAGCCGCACTTGGTGCAGTGGGTTGATCCTGACTCTGGTGTGATTACGCAGATGACTGCGGTGCCTGCGGCGAGGTATGAGGGGAACGAGGACGGGCGCGGGGGGTATGGTGCGTTTTTGTTTGATCAGGTGATGGATACTTATCTGCCTGACAATACTGATCCGGCGCACCCGATGTATGTGCTGTTGCATCATGACGGGGACAACTTTGGTGGTGGGTCGGAGGGGTATTACCATCACAACTTCCAGAATATGGTGAACTGGGTTTCGGGGGATGCGGATTATGAAGTGTCTGCGACGCAGGATTATCTGGATCGGTTCCCTGTTGCGGCGGGTGATGTGATCCATGTGGAGAGCGGCTCGTGGGCGGGTGCGGATAATGGGGATGCGGAGTTTAAGAAATGGCTGGGCGGGGATGTTTCTGCTGGTGCGTTGTCGCCTGATATCAACTCGTGGGCGGTGTTGGTTGCTGCGCGGAACCGGGTGTACACGCTTGATGATGCGATGGGGGGGACGACGAATATGGCGGGGATTCTGTTTTTGACGGGCAATGCGCTTGATCGTGCTTGGAGTCATCTGTTGGAGGCGTCGGCTTCGGACTATTGGTATTGGGATGGGACCGAGGTGTGGGATTCGAATGTTACGACGGGCTCCAATCTTGCGGTGACCGAGGCGGAGGCGGCGCTTGCTGGGATGGGGAATCCTGATGCGACGGGGCCGACTGTGTTTGTGCCTCAGCGTGAGCCGTATAACCCAGGCGGGTATGAGTTTGGTGGATCGGTTGAGGCGAGCGACTTTGAGGTGTGGACGCTTGTTGATGACATGTCTGGTGTGCAATCTGTGACGCTGAACTGGCGTGTGGATGTTGATGGGGTGAACCCGATTGCGAGTATCCAGAACGAGACATTCGTGGGTGGTCCTGAGGTTGGGGCTTGGCAGAGCGCAGCGATGAGTGGGGCGTTGGTGCCTACGCCTGCGCAGTCGGGGAGTGCGATCCGCAAGGCGATGCGGTACGGGGCGATGGTCACGGGTCAGCAGGATGTGCTGATTGATTACTATGTGCAGGCGATTGATAGCAATGGGATCGTGACCAACTCGGATATTCAGCATGTGTGGGTTGGGGTTGGTGGCGGGAGCAATGGTGGGGGCGGGGTAGAGATTCTGCCTGATCCTGCGGTTGCCGGGCAGAGCGTGACGGTGTCGTATGACTCTGCGGGGACTATGTTGAGCGGGGCTGATCCGGTGATGATCCATTATGGGTATGACAACTGGGCGAGTGTGCTGCCTGATGCGGCGATGGATGACAGCGACGGTGATGGTGTTTGGGAGATTTCATTTACGGTTTCTGGATCGGCGATGCAGCTTGATATGGTGTTCAATGACGGGGCGGGGACATGGGACAACAACAACGGCAGCGACTGGCACTTTACGGTTGATGGTGGTGATCCGGGGGCTGGGTTTGTGATTGACGGGACGCTGGATGCTTCGGCGGAGTTGATTGCGAGTAATAACGGGATCAACTTGTGGGCGGGTCTGGATGGGGACACGCTGTATGTTGCGTGCACTCCGGCGGGTGGCGGTGAGGATCGGTTTTTAGCGATTGCCGATGAGCCTGGGGCGATGGGGCCCGCGATGTGGGGGAAGGCTGGTTCGGTCGCGGGGTGGGATGCGTTTATTGGCAATGAGAACGATAACAACTGGTCGGGTTGGTTTGATTCAACCGGGGCGACACAGTTGGCTGTGGGGAGTGTGCTCGAGGCGACGGTTGATCTTGTTGGTGAGATGGGGGCGTTGCCTGAGACGGTGCATCTTGGTGTGCTGAGTTATGGGTCGGCCGATGGGGCGACGCTGAATATGACGAATCAGGTTGGGGTGACACTTGATGGCGACGGTGACTTTGACGGCGATGAGTTTGTGGAGGTATCGTTGTGTTCGTTGATGGCTGGGGGGTGTTGTGCTGCGGATTTGACGGGAGAGGGTGATCTGAACTTCCTTGATGTGAGCGCGTTTTTGAGTGCGTTTGGGATGCAGGATCCGGTTGCTGATTTTACTGGTGAGGGCGACTTTAACTTCCTCGATGTGTCTGCGTTCTTGAGTGCGTTTGGGGCTGGGTGTCCGTAGGGGCTGAGTGATTAGCCTTCAGGCGGTACCTGGATCCAGAACCATCCTCGGAGGTCAGATTCTTTGTAGCCGGTGGCTTGGTCGTGTGGGTAGAGCTCGTTGAGTTTGCTTTGGGTTTCTGGCGTGATGTCTGTGATTGTGGAGCCGTGGCAGTTGAGGCAGGGGGTTGCGATTTTGATTGGGTTGAGGAGTGCGAGGGTGCCTTGGTCGTTGGTGAGGATTTGGGGGGTTGTGGGGGAGGACTTGAGGGTCTGGGCTGCCCATGAGGGCGGGGTGTTGTGCTGGTTTCTGAGTTTGTCTGAGGTGCGGCCGATTTGGAGGTTGTGCTCGGTGCTGATTTGGTCTGCGATTGCTTTGGCTTGGGTGGAGCAGACGGTGATGGCGTTGGTTGGGCCGCCTTCTTGCATGGCGTCGGTGAGTTTTCCTAGGAGTGTTTGGAACATTTCTTTTTGTGCGGCGATGGCGCGTTGGTGCTGTTCTTGTTGGGTTGGGGTGAGGCCTGGGAGATTGAGGGGGCGCATTGCCTGGGCTGGTGGGGTTGAGAAGTTTGCAAGGAAGATGAAGATGAATGCGATGGCTGTGACTGCGGTGACAGGTAGTAGGTGTTTCATGTGTGATTGGCTCGATCTGTGTAAATAGAAAGACACGGCTTGCCTATGACGGTCAAGCCGTGGCACCCGTGTATGGGATGGTTGATTATTGGAGGGGTTGGGGGGTTAGGCGCCGAGTGCGTCGAGGGCTTCGAGGACTTTGGGTACATAGACATAGGCGGGGCCGCCTTGCATGGTGACGACGACGCCTGCGAGTTCGATTATTTGTTCGCGAGTTGCTCCGGCTTTGATGCACTTTTGGACATGGGAGTAGACGCAGGGCTCGCAGCGGAGCGCCATGCCTATGCCTAGGGCGATGAGTTCTTTTTCGCGGACGGAGAGTGCGCCTTCGCCCATGAGTTTTTGGAACATGCCTCCGAAGCCTTGGGAGATGCCTGGGGCTTGGGCGGCCATGTTTTTGCCCTTTGCTGGCCACTGTTCGAAATGGTCGGCGGCGTTGGTTTGTGGCTGGGTTTGGGTGGTCATTATCTTGGTCCTTTTGTGGCTTGTTTTCGGCGGGTTCTTAAAGGGGATACTAATATCCATTATCATCATAGGCAAGATAGACCGATCGGTCTGTCGGACTGGTTTGATTTGAGTGGTCGTTTGAGGGTATTTCTGGTAGGGTGGTGGGAGATATAGGAGAATCGGAATGATCCAGGGTGCGTTGAATATCAAGAAGCTGCTCGGGGCGATGCGTCGGTTGGATGCGTCTGATTTGCATATCAAGGTGGGGATCCCGCCGACCTATCGGATTGGTGGAGATCTGCGGCCGATTGATGCGGACCCTGTATCTGAGGACGAGGCGGATCATTTGTTGGATCCGCTACTGAGTGAGGTGCAGAAGAAGAAGTTTGATGAGACGGGGGATTTGGACTTTGCGTGGCATATAGATGACGGGGACGGTGGTGGAGACCGGTTTCGTATCAATATGCTTCGGTCGGGTAACCACACGCACGCGGCGGTCCGGCGGGTCAAAGCGGAGATCCCGAGTTATAGCGATTTGCGTTTGCCTCCGGTGTACTCGAAGATTGTGAATCAGCAGCGGGAGGGGTTGGTTTTGATTGTTGGGGTGACGGGGTGCGGGAAGTCTTCTACATTGGCGGCGATGGTTGACGAAGTGAATGCGACGCGGCCTGTGAATATTATTACGATCGAGGATCCTGTTGAGTATCGGTTTACTCCCAAGCAGGCGATTATCTCTCAGCGGGAGATCGGGATCGATGTTGTTGATTTTCATGAGGCGCTGCGGCATGTGGTGCGTCAGGACCCTGATGTGATCTTTATTGGTGAGATGCGTGACCAGGAGACGGTGCTTTCTGCGATTCAGGCGGCGGAGACCGGGCACCTTGTGTTTGGCACCTTGCATACGGCTGATACGATGGGGGCGTTTGGTCGGATGCTTGAGTTCTTCCCGCAGGATGAGCGTGCGTTTGTGCGGAACTCGCTTGCGTCTACATTGAAGGCGATCTGTGCTCAGCGGCTGGTGCCTGCGAATCCTGAGCTTGCGGCTCAGGATGGGGGTTCGAAGGTTGTGCCTGCGGTGGAGGTGCTTTTGACATCGCCAACGGTGCGTGAGTTGATCCGTGATGAGCGGGACTCGGACTTGCCTGCGGTGATTAGCACGAGCCGCGCTGATGGGATGGTGAGCTTTACGGAGTATCTCGCCGAGTTGGTAGATAAGGAATGGATCAGTGCGCAGGTGGCTCAGGAGTATGCACCGAACCGGGATATGCTCAACTCGATTTTGAAGGGCGTTGAGGTTAAGGCGGCTTCGCTTGTTGGTCGGATCAAGGGGTAGTTCTGTCAAACAGAAATAGGTGGTGTTGATTTTGAATCTGGTGTGGCTAGGGTTGTGGTCGGCGGGTTTGATTGCCCGCTTTGCAGGAACGAATACAGGAGTCTTTCAGATGAAACAGGTTCTTCGGTTGATGTGTGTTGGGGCGTGTTTGGTTGGTGCTGGTCTTGCTGGCGGGTGCGGCGGGGATGCTGAGACTGGAACTTCGGCTTCATCTGCTCCGGCTGAGGCGAAGAAGCCGAGCTTTAATGCGGATGCGGTGAAGGGTGCATTGGTGTTTAAGAAGACTTGTGCGACCTGTCATAATGATGATGCCAAGGGGATGCCAAACAATGGTCCCGACCTGACCGCTTCAGCGTTTGTGAAGGATACGAGCACTGCTGACTTGATTACTTATGTGATCGAGGGGCGTGAGGTTCCTGGTGGGGTGCCGATGCCTCCGCGTGGTGGGTTTACCGAGGAAATGCTTCCTGACTCGGACATCGAGAAGGTTGTTGCGTATCTGAAGAACTTCGCGGGGAACAAGCCGTAAGGGTTTGATTTGTTGAAAAAATGGCGTAAATCTGTGGCCCCGATGTCTTTATGACATCGGGGCTTGTAATTGAGGGCGGATCTTTGTATGGTGGTTGCGGAAGGAACTGGATTCGTGGAGAGGGACACGCTTCATAGATTACGCGGTGGTTTATGTCTGCTCGTTGGGGCAGGGGCGTTTTTGGTGTGTGGATCTGCGGGGGGTGGGATTTATGTGATCCAGCCGTTTCGGGGGCTTGATAGTCTTGAGTGGATGGGCAACGACCGGATCGGTGCTTCGATGGTCGGGATTGGGGTTGATATATCGTTGTATTCGACGGCTGGGGTGTACGGGATCGTATCTGTTGCCGATGAGTCAGAGGCGGAGGCCGATGAGGCAATTGATGTGCCTTATATCGGTGTATGCTCGCGGCTGATTGAACTGCCGAGTGGTGGGGTTGCTGACTTGATGCGTCTTGATGATGCGTTTGCATCGGTGGGTGTGTTGTCGGTTGATGCAGGGGAAGCCGAGTAGCGTTAGCCGGCTTGGGCGTGGGTGTCTGGGTCGATGCCTAGGGCTTTCATTTTTTTGTAGAGTGTTGTGCGGTTGATGTCGAGGATTTCTGCTGTTGCGGTGCGGTTCCAGTCGTTGGCGATGAGGGCGGCGAGGATGATGCGGCGTTCTGGGTCTCTGAGCGCATCTGTGAGGGTCATGGGGGTCCATGAATCGTCGTCGGTTGGGTCTTGGTTGTTGGTGTGTGGGCCGTGGGGGTGTGGGAGGGTTTCTGGGGTTGATGGATCGAGGAGGTGGGGGGGGAGATCGTCTGCAGTGATGGTGAGGCCCTTTGAGAGGACCGCGGCGCGTTCGACGATGTTGGAGAGCTCGCGGACATTTCCGGGGTACTGGTAGCGGCGGAGGTAGTTCATGGCTTCGTCGGTGAATCCTACGAAGTGGCGGGCGAGTTCTTCGGATTGTTGATCGAGGAAGTGCTGGGCGAGGGATGGGAGGTCTGCGGTGCGGTCGCGGAGGGGGGGGACTTCGATTTTGACGACATTGATCCGGTAATAGAGGTCTTGGCGGAAGTCGCCTGATTCTACGAGTGCTTCGAGGGGTTGGTTGGTTGCTAGAACGACTCTCACATCGACTTCGATGGTTTCGTTTGAGCCTACGGGTTCGAACTTGCGTTCTTGGAGGACGCGCAAGAGTTTGAGTTGCATGGCGGGGGAGGCGGAGTTGATTTCGTCGATGAAGAGTGTTCCGCCGTCGGCGGCGAGGAACTTGCCTTCTTTGTCGGCGTGTGCTCCGGTGAAGGAGCCTTTGATGTGGCCGAAGAGTTCGGATTCGAGGAGTGTTTCTGGGATTGATCCGCAGGCGAGTTCGATGTAGGGGGCGTTTGCTCTTGGGGAGGTTTGGTGGATTGCTCCGGCGATGAGGGATTTGCCTACGCCTGATTCTCCGGTCATGAGGACGGTTGTGCGTGATGCGGCGACGGCGTTGATTGTTTCGTAGATGGATCGCATGCGTGGGTCGGAGCCGACGATGTTGTCGAGGTTGTGCGCGGTTGCGATTTGGGTTCGGAGGGTTGTGTTTTCTTTGAGGATCTCGTGCTGGCGGAGTGCGCGGGTGAGGGCGAGGCGGAGCTCGTCGTCTACGACTGGTTTGGTGAGGAAGTCTACGGCGCCTGTTCTCAATGCTTCGACGGCGGTTTCGATGGCGGCGTAGCCGGTGAGCATGATGACGGCTGTGGAGGGGTGGAGTTGTTTGATCTGGCGGAGGAGATCGATGCCTGTCATTTCTGGGAGGTTGAGGTCGGTGAGGACGACCTGGTAGGCATTGTTTGAGAGTTCTGAGAGTGCGGCGGCTGGGTTGTAGACCGCGTGGGCATCGCAGCCCTCTGCATTGAAGAAGGCGGCGAGGGAGTCGGCGACGATTTGGTCGTCATCGATGATCAGGATGGAGGACTTGGTTTCAGCCAATGGTTTGATCGCCTGGGTTGTCGTCTTGGTGTGGGACTGGGACTCTTGCGGTGAGGATCGCTCCGGGTCGGGAGGCGTTTTTGTGATCGGGGCGGTTGGTGAGGGTGATGATGCCTTCGAGTTGTTCGATGATCTGGTGTGAAATGGAGAGGCCAATTCCTGAGTTGGAGTTGTCTGTGGATTGGCCGTGCTTGAAGGGTTGTTCTGGGTTGGTGCCTGGCTTGAGTCCTACGCCGTCGTCGGAGATTGTGATGACGAGTTCATCGTGTTTGTGGTCGAGGGTGGCGTTTATTTGGATGAGGCCGCCTGGGTCTAGGGAGTCTACTTTGGTGGCGCGTTGAATTGATTGGGTGCTGTTGAATAGGGCATTGAGGACGACGGTGTAGATTGGACCGGCGGGGAGGTTGCCGGCGTCTTGGTCGATGTTGACCTCGATGCGGACACCTGCTTGGGCGGCGAGGGGTGCGGCGACATCGACGGCGTGGTCGATGGCCATTGCGGTGGTGGTGGCGGTGGAGACGCCGAGGATCGGGGAGCCGATGGGGACGGTGTTTGATCGCATGGCGACATTGACCATGGTGGACATGCGGTGGAGAGTTTGCTGGACGGTGTCGATCTGCTGGCGTGCGGTGTCGAGTTGTTCGTTTGGGTCTGGCTGGTCGGTGTCGATTCCTGTGGCTGCGATGGAGAGCCATCGCATTGAGCCGTCGATGAGATTGCTTAGGTCATGGGCGAGGTTGGTGAGTTGGTCGGCGGATTCCGGGCCTGAGGACGGATCGCTTGGGTGGAGCGATTTCTTAGGGCGCATTGGTGGGGAGACGACCTTTTTTTCGGGGGATGGGTTTTGGCTTTGGTCGTTGGTGTTGTCGTGTGTCATGTCCCTGTTTTCGGCGGGAGCTTTGAGGGGAATGGGTGCAGTGTTGCTTTTGAGCAACATCAATTGTTATTGGATACTGTGTGAGCGCACGAGAACGCATGATCGGATTTGGTCAATGGTTCTCGGACTGAGTTGTTCAGGTTTATTTAGCTGAGACCGAGGGCTTGGGCGTCTCGGTTTGAGAGGGTGCCGCCGTCGGAGCGTTCTTTTACCGTTGTGTCTCTTTTCCAGGAGCGGTCGCAGCGGGGTTCTTCTCTGAGGTCGGTGATCTCGATTGATGAACCTTTGGTGAGTTCGAATCTTGAGACGCCGCAGATGTCGGCGAGGTCTTCGGGGTTGAACCATTTGAAGGTGTCGTCGGGGTCTGGGAGTTTGACGCCTAGGTCGAGTGGGTTGTCGATGTCGGATTTGGCTCGTGTGTCCTCGGCGGCTTTCATGACTTGCTCGATGGATTCCCATAGGAGGGGCCAGGCGGTGGCGGTTTCGAGGTTGACCTTTGATGGGAAGCCGGTGAGGTGGACGCAGGTGGTTGGTTCCTTTGGTTCGACTTTGTGAAGGGCGCGGTAGGCTTCGTCTGCGGTGTGGCACATGACGGGGGCGAGGAGTTTGCAGAGGCCATCGGTGAGGGTGGCGAGGGTTTTTTGTGTTGCGTGGCGGCGTTCTGAGTCTGGGGCGTCGCAGTAGAGTCGGTCTTTTACGGCCGAGAGGTACTGGCTCGATAAGGTTGTGTTGCAGAACTTGTAGACGAGTTTTTGGGCTTCGTGGAAGGCGTAGGTTTCGTAAGCGCTCGTGACTTTTTCGATGAGTGTGTTGTATTCGCCTAGGACCCATGCGTCGATGGAGTGGACATGAAATTCTGAGAAGTCCGTGGCTGCTTCTTCACTTTGGGGGGCGTAGTCGTTGAGATTTGAGAGCATGAAGCGGAGGGTGTTGCGGATTTTGCGGTAGGAGTCTCCGGCGAGTTTGAAGAACTCTTCGTCGACTTTGACATCGTTTTCGTAGGCGAGTGAGCTGACCCACCAGCGGAGGACATCGACGCCGTAGCGGTCGAAGAGGTCTTTGAGCGCGGCACCGGCGGATTTGGAGAGTTTTTTGCCGTCTTTGTCGACCATGAAGCCGTGGGTGAGGAGGGTTCGGAATGGGGGGCGTCCCATGACTCCGAGGGATGGGAGGAGGGAGAGTTGGAACCAGCCACGGTGCTGGTCTGAGCCTTCGAGATAGAGGTCGATGGGGAAGTTCTCGCCGTCCGAGCGTTGTCGCATGACGGCGTTCCATGATGAGCCGGACTCGAACCAGACATCGAGGATGTCTTGGCCTTTGGTGAGCTGATCGAAGGTGACCGAGCCGTCTTTGAGGGCGGCTGGGGCGTCGGGGTCTTCGCTTGGGTTGTAGTTTGCGAGCAATGTTGCTGGGTCTTCGGAGAACCAGAGGTCCGAACCCTTTTCGCGGATGAGTTCATTGACAGCATTCACCGAAGCGGCGGTCATGAACGCATCGCCGGTTGGGAGTGTGAATGCGGGGATGGGGAGGCCCCATGAACGCTGGCGGCTGATGCACCAGTCTGGGCGGGATTCGAGCATGCCTCGCATTCGGTTGCGGCCCCAGGCGGGGACATAGTGGACGGAGCGGTCGTCCCCGGTGGATTTCATGGCCATGTCGCGGAGGGAGTTGCCGTCGCGTTTTGTTGGTTCATCGACGGCGACGAACCACTGCTCGGTGCATCGGAAGATGACCGGGGTTTTGGATCGCCAGTCATGGGGGTAGGAGTGGTTGAACTTGTAGGCGTGGAACATGTGGCCTGATTCGGTAAGGCGGTCTGCGACGATTTGGTTGGCGTCCCAGATGGACATACCTACGAGCCAGTCTGGTGCGGTGGTGTCGTAGGTGCCGTCACCGAGAACCGGGCAGTAGACGGGGAGGCCTACGCGGAGTCCGGTGATGTAGTCATCGGAGCCGTGACCGGGTGCGGTGTGTACGAGACCGGAGCCGTCCTCGAGTGTGACATAGTCGGCATGGACCACTTTGTAGCACTCGGATGTGTCGGCGTCTGGGTCGTTGATTGGGGCGGGTGCGTTTGCGATGAGGGGGTGGGTGTAGGAGAGGCCGACGAGTTTGTCGCCTGTGGTGGTGGCGATGGTTTCGACTTCTTCTGACTTTGCGAGCGTAGTGACTCGTTCGATGGCGTCGCAAGCCATGACGGTGAGGTTGCCGTCGACTCGGACGAGGGCGTAGTTGAATTTTTCGTGGACGGCGATCGCGAGGTTTGCGGGGAGCGTCCAGGGGGTTGTGGTCCAGATCATGAAGCTTGGGGTGGCGCCGGGGTGGTCTGGTTCTTCGATGCCGAAGGCGTTGAAGACTGCGGTGGCGTCTACGGCTTCAAAGTCTACATAGACACTAAGGTCTTCGCGGTCTTGGTATTCAAGCTCGGCGTCGGCGAGGGCGGTTTCGTTGGCGACGGACCAGTGGACTGGTTTGAGTGCTTTGTAGACGAGGCCTTGTTCGCACAAGCCCGCTAGGACTTCGAGGACTCCGGCTTCGAACTTGGGGAGGAAGGTCAGGTATGGGTCTTCGTAGTCGGCCAGGGTCATGAGGCGTTTCATTTGGCCGGCTTGGAGTTTGATTTGTTTGCCGGCGTAGGTTTGGCACTCGCGGCGGACGGCGGTGCGGCGTTGGTCGTCGGTGAGGCCATCGAGCTTGGCGGCTTTTCCGGACTCGACCATGTCGGTCATGACTTTGTGCTCGATGGGGAGGCCGTGGCAGTCCCAGCCTGGGATGAATGGGCAGTGGTAGCCGGCCATGAACTTGCTGCGGACGACGAGGTCCTTGAGCGTTTTGTTCATGAGGTGTCCGAGGTGGATCGAGCCGTTGGCGTAGGGGGGACCGTCATGGAAGATGAATTTCTTGCGTCCCTCGCTTGTGGTTTGCATGGCGTGGTAGAGGCCGGTCTTGTTGTTTAAGGCGTCCCAGCGTTTGAGTGATGCTGGTTCGTTCTGGACGAGATTGGCCTTCATGGGGAAGGAGGTCTTTGGGAGATTGAGGGTTTTTTTGTAGTTTGGCGTGTTGGCTTGTTGGTCTGTGGCGTTGGTCATTTTTTGGTATCCGTGGCGCAGCGAGGAGCGGCGTTATTTGTGTGGTTTGATTGTATCAGTGGGGGGTGGGGGAGGTCGGCCGATTTGGTCGGCGGCCCCGCTTTGACACGGATGCGGATGGGTCTGCATCGGCCCTCAGCGGGGCATGGTAATTCGTATTGGGGCGAATCTTGGTGTCATGGAGGGAGTGTATCGGGTAGATGGTGGGTTGGATGGAGAGGGAGAGCGAAAAACAGGCCTTTTTTAACTGGGAACTGGAATGGGAGTCGATATGAATTGGTAATAGGAGTGCCCCATGTTCAGACTTTTAAGATCAGTAATTATTATGATGAGTTTCTGTGGAACTTCATATGCGCAGTGGTGTGATTCGGAGTTGTATGAGGAAATACTTGGACCTGATCTGACACAGGAGTCAGTCTTTGGCTCCGAGATTCATGTTTTCGGTGATATGGCGATCATCGCCGCGCAGGATTACGATGTGGGTGGCATCAATACCGGGGCGGTGCATGTGTATCGCAATGATGGAATCCAGTGGAACTTTGAATCGCTGATTACGCCTGATGATATAACCAGAAGTACCTATTTTGGAGTGTGGGTCTCGGTGGATGATGACTCAATGCTTATCGGATCATACGAGACTGGAGATACCAATGCAACGGGATCGGTGTATTGCTACCGATATATCGATGCGCAATGGATTCTCCAGCAGATACTGACTCCATCAGATGGAATCGGCGGGGGTGGTTTTTCGTTCGTAGAGCATTCGGGGGATCGCGCGATTGTTGGAGCACCGGGAAGATGGGGGGGGGGCTTTCCTGGTGGGGTGTATGTCTTTGAGTTTGATGGAGAGCAATGGATCGAGGTCCAGAAGCTGACCGCATCCGATGGTACACCTGGGAATTTATTCGGTGTGTCACCCAAACTCTTCGGCGATCGTGTGGTCGTTGGGGCACCAGGACAACTTGACGATGATTGGTTCAAACGGAGTGGGGCGGTGTACATCTTTGAGTTCGATGGGAATGAATGGCAAGAGACTGCGAAGCTGTCGCCGGCTCCCTACGAGATTGGGCATGAGTTTGGATATGAACTCTGGCTCATGGATGACATGGTGTTGGTCGCGGATCTGGCGCAATCCGAGTTTGGGCGATCGGGCGAGGTGTTTGTGTATGAGTATGAAGGTGGTGATTGGTTGAAGACGGATGTTTTGGAATCTCCAGAGCCCAACAGTATCGATCTATTTGGAGGTGAGATTGAGATTCAGGGAGATGTAATGTTCATCGGAGCGCCGCGCGCGGGGGATGGAATCGGGAAGGTGTATATCTACCGGATTCTTGACGGGGTGTGGCATGCATCGGGGGAGATCAGCAGTCCGCTCGATGATCCTGACCAGCTCTTCGGTGCACGATTGGAGTTGTTCGGGAACGCTGCGATGATCGGGGCGCCTCTAGCCTTCGGTGGTCTTGGGCATGTGTCGGTCTTTGATCTTGAGTGCCGGTTGTGCAGGGCTGAACTCAACGGGGATGGAGAACTGGGCTTTGACGATGTTTCTGTGTTTCTGCAGGCGTTTGGGGCTCAGGAAGCGGTCGCGGATTTTGAAGGTGATGGGAACTTCAATTTTTTTGATGTGAGCGCGTTCCTCGCGGCGTTTGTTGCGGGGTGCCCCTGAATAGAGAGGCCTTCGATGGGCATGCTCTTCACTTTGGGGGGTGGGTTATTTTTTGAGTTCGAAGATTGATTGGGTGCGGAGGACGAGGTTTTCGTTGGCGATGAGGTGGTAGGCTTGGATGTGGATTTCTTGGGCGTATTTTTGGTGATCGACCATTGAGAGGCAGGAGCCGGCTTGGTCGTTCCATCGGTGGGCGAGGGCGTCTTGGTCGCGGGCGAGTTGGTCGAGTTCGTCGAGGGTGTCGTTGTAGATGTGGGGGGTGAGCTGCTCGGTCTGGGCGGCGGTGATGTAGTTGATTTTGGTGCGTGGGATCTTGTGCTCGAAGTCTTTTTCTGCTGAGCAGAGGAGGGACTCGACGAGGCCGATCTCTGAGTTTCCTACGGTGAAGTCGGTGACATGCTCGGTGGCGGTGCCGTCTACGGAGTTGAATGTGCAGGCGTGTGATCCTGGCATGATGGAGATGTTGAGGGTGTAGTAGTCTTGGATGATTGTGCGTGCGTCTGCTGCTCCGAAGAGTTCTGGTTGGAGTGAGCGTGCGTAGAGGTGTGTTTGGTACGACTGGAGGCGGGTTGTGGAGTTGATTGTGGTTGCCATGGATTCCTTCCCATGTGTTTGCGATCGGTCCCAGTGTCCAGTTGGGGGATCGGATGACATTGTCCCGAGGAATTTCTCGCGAAAAATGGCGAGTCAGCCGATGATGTTATCGGATCTTTCGTTTTTCTCAAGAGAGAAGTTTGCGATTGATCCAAAATAGGGAGAACGGCTGTATTCCCATATGTGATACAAGATAGCAGGTTTATGGCCATTTGAACCACAAGAAATGGTATATTGGGTAAGAAAAGTCCAGAGTGAAAATGATCCCGAGTACAATACAAACTTGAGCAAAGCCCCGATCCAACTCGACCAATCCTTGAAGCATGTCTTGGCGATGCCTCTGCGCTTGCAGGTGGCGGCGCTGGGTGAGGGTTTGCGTGTCGGCGAACCTGTTGAATGCCAGCACTTTGCGCTCCGTTTGATCGAGATTGCGGGGTTTGGTGGGAGCGGGATGAAACAGCGGTCGCTTGGGCCGATGGAGCTACTGGGTTCGATTTCGGGACACTGGCGGGCTCGGCAAGCGGAGACTGCGCTGCGAGAACTTGCGCTTGGGTGGAATCGACTGAGCCCAGAGATGCGGAAGCTTGCGTTGTCGCTTGGGCGGCCAAGGTGGATATCGGTGACCAGATCGCTGGGTCAGGATGCAGATATCAAGAGCCGAGTGCTGGCGCTTGATATTGCTTGTGACACAGGTGATCCTGGGTTTGGGGTGATGGTGTGCTCGATGCTGGGGGATGAGCATCAGAGTGTGCGGTTGGCGGCGGACAATACGCTGGTGCGGCTGGTGCTTCGGATGTTTGGTCATCTTGATGGGGAGATGCTTGGGGAAGAGTTTGATGTGATCCGGAAGCGGGCGTTGACGCCGATGCTTGGGGATGCGGCGGTGCTTGAGCTTGAGCGGTGTTCGATGCTTGGGGCGATCGCCGATGCGGCGTGGTCGTTTGCGAGTCATCGGTGTCGATCGCCGTTGCTTGCTTCGTTGCTTTTGATGGACCGGCAGGGGGGGACGGCGATCGAGCGGCGTGCGTTTGAGAAGATGCGGCGTTTGCTTGCCGAGCGGAATCACCCGAGCCATATGCCGATGCGGACGGTGCTTCGGACAACGGCGGCGCCGATCTTGCGGGAGCGGGCGTTGCGGTGGTTGGTGATTGATCCGATCGCCAATGTGGCCTCGGCGAGGCTTGAGGTTGCTGAGACGATCGCGGAGCATTCGGTGGTGCTTGATCGGATGCACCTGTGTGTGCGTCCGATGCGGGCCAAGGCGATGAAGCGGGTGCGAATCGCGAGCCGGCAGGAAGCGGGGGCGGTGACGCTTGAGGCTCGGGCGCCGATGCTGAGCGGGGAAGAGTTTGGTTCGCTGAGTTCGGAGACCAAGCGGGGGTATATCCGTTGGGTGACGGCGCTTGATCTGGATGCGGGGATCCGGAGGACAGAGCTTGAGCCTGCGATGGCGGATCTTGATCCGATGGTTCGGATGCACGGGTGCTGCGTTGCGGACTCTTTGGATCTGGTTGATTACTTGTATGACGAATCTGAACCTGTTGCTCGGCACGCGGCGATGCGTTGGTCATCGCTCGGGAGTGTTGGGCCTGGGGTTGGATCGGCGAGCTGGTCGCGAAGGACGGAGATGGCGAGGCTCAATAGCCGGTCCGGGTCTGCGTGGGTGCGGCGGATCGCAGAAGAAGAAACAGCGCGGTTGTCTATGGACATGCCTGATTGTCCGGCTTCGCGGTTGCAGGGGCGGCGGTTGTATCTGAGTGATCCTGCAAGGTTTGTGCGCGAGATCCGTGGGATGCTGCATCAGCCTGCGATGCGGGGGCGTGGTCTTGGGATGATTCTTGGGCTCGGGCTTGAGAGCCGGTTTGAGATGGATCTGATTTCGCTTTCGCAGGAGCGGGTGCTTGAGCCTCGGGTGAGTGCATCGCTTGTGCGTGGGCTCAGCGCTGTTGGGTCTGAGGCGGCCAAGCGGGCGGTATTGCAGAGTCTTGAGAGCGATGATCAGCGGGTAGTGGCCAATGCGATTGAGTCTATGCACACGCCGGTCGGGTCGTTGATTGAATACAAGGGGGACGAGAATCATCGGGTGCGTTCGAGCGCGATCCGCCGGATTTTAGTTTCGGGTCAGGACGCGCGGACGATTGATTCGGCGGCGGAAGATCTTGGGGAGATGCTGCATGATGAGCGGGTGCTGCACCGGCTTGCGGGGGTGTGGGCGGCGCAGCGTGTGTTTGAGCCCAAGACTCGGAAGATGGTGGGGAGCCGATGGCGTGATCTGGTGATGACACTCAATGAGATGACGATTAGCGAGCGGGACGACGGGGTTCGCGGGCGTGCGGATCAGTGCGTGCACCGGATGCTGGTGAGCCAGCGGGCGATCGGTATGGCCGGTGAGATGGAGACTGCGTTATGAGCTACGGGAATGGGATTGTGTTGTTGATCGCTCAGGCGGGGCCTACGGAGTTGTTTTTGCCTGAGGTAGGGATTGCAGAGGGTGGTTCGTTTGGGTGGTTGGCGTGGGGGGGTGGCATTGCTGCGTTGGTGTTGGTCTGGGTTTGGATGCGTGCGATGGGGCAGCGGCGGGAGGATCCTCGTGAGCTTGCGTTTCGGGCGTTGTCGAAGCGGCTGAAGCTTTCGCACAAGCAGGTTGCTTCGATTCGTGCGATGGGGGTATCGAGCGGGCAGGACCCGGTGGGGTTGTTGATGAGTCCCAGCGCGGTTCGCGCTGCGGGACAAGAATGAAGGTTGAGCGGGGCGGATTAGCTGCAGGTGGCGGCTGAGTCTTCGACGATTTCGATTTTGAGGTTTTCGACTCCGGCGTGTTTGGCGAGCTTTGCCATGAGCCCGTCGGGGATTGCTTCGAGGAGTTGTTTGCCGAGATTTTTCGGGGCGTCAACGACTCGTCCGTCGTCGAGGACGAGGTGGACATGCTGGTCTTGGTCTGCGTCGTAGCGGTTTGCGCCTGATCCTGGGCATCTGTTTGAGATGCGGCGGGCGAGGCCGTGGTCTACGAGGAGTTCGAGTGTGTTGTATATGGTGGCGAGGCTGATGCCTGGATCTGATTTTCGGACGGTGCAGTGGAGTTCTTCGGCGGTGGGATGGGTCTTTGTTTTGCAGAGTGCTTCGTAGATCAGGACGCGCGGGCGGGTGCAGCGGATGGCGCTGTCGATGAAGACAGATCGCGCGTTTTTGGAGTGCGGCATCTGGCAGCACTCATCTGGGGAGGATGAGCTGGTCGTTGACATAGAATCATTCTAAGGGAGATTGGAAGGTTTGCCCAGTGTATTTTTAGGGATTTTTGGGTGATTCGACGGGTTGTGGGGTGATGATCTGCATGCGCTTGTGGTCGATGCCGGCTTCTTTGAAGATTTCGGAGCCGGTTTCCCAGCCGAGTTTTTCGTAGAAGGGGATGGCGTCGAGCTGGGCGTGGCAGTAGAGACCGGGGAGGGCGAGTTCGGTGAAGGCGCGGACCTCGATGGCGATCATGAGGTTGGTTCCGATGCCTTCGCCTTGGCGTTGCTTGTTGACGCAGAACTGCTGGACTTTGCCTGCGGTTTCGTCAGTGTCTGTTTGCGGTGGATAGAGCGTGGCGGCACCGATGACGGTATCGCCAGCAGGGTGGTCGATGACGGCGACGAAGTGTTCGCACAGTTCTTCGCGGCCGGGGGCCATGTTGTAGTAGTCATCGATCGAGTAGCCGATGGGCTTAAGGAGGACGGCGGTGCGCAAGGCGACTTCCTGTTGGTACAGGGGGTGGTCCATCGAGATGCGTTGGATACTGATCACTGCGAGAAACTCCGTTCGGTCACAGAATGTAGCACATAAACGGGGCCTTGTGGGGGGCGGGGATTCATTTTGAGGTCAGGATTTATTGATCGTGAGGGGGGTATGTTGGGCGGCCATCTTCTCCCAGCCTGAGCCGAGTTCGCCTTCGGGGTCTGGGGGGACGATGTCGACCTTTTTTTCGCCCAGTTTCACTTCGCCGGCTTGGACCTTCGATTGGAAATCTTTGCATTCGCTGAGCAGACGATCGAGGATTTCGGTTTCGGGGACGGTGGCGACCTTCTCGCCTTGGACATAGATGATGCCCTTGCGGTCGCCTGCGAATACCGCGATGTCCGCGCCCTCGGCTTCTCCGGGGCCATTGACGACGCAGCCCATGACTGCGACTTTCATGGGGACGGTGATGTCTTCGTTGAGTTTGTCGTTGACTTGTTGGACGAGGTTGAAGAGGTCTACTTGGATGCGGCCGCAGGTTGGGCAGGCGATGAGTTCGGCGCCGATGCGTTCGCGTTTACCGAGGGTGTAGAGGAGTTCGAGGCCGTCTTCGACTTCGTAGATTGGGTCGTTGGCGTAGGAGAGGCGGATGGTGTCGCCGATGCCGTTGGCGAGGAGGGTGCCGAGGGCTACGACCGAGCGGATGGTGCCGGTTTCCTTTGGGCCGGCGTGGGTGACGCCGAGGTGCAGGGGGTGGGGGAAGCGTTTGCTGATTTCGGTGTAGGCGTCGATCACAAGCTGAGCGTCCATGGACTTGGCGGAGATGGCGATGTCGTAGAAGTCGCGCTGGTAGAAGATGTCGAGGTATTCTTCGAGTTTGGCGATCATGATGGCGATCATGTAGCCGTGCTTGTTGTCGGAGAAGACGGCTCCGAGTTCTTTGGCTCGGGCTTGCTTGTCTTTGCGTTCGATGATCGAGCCTTCGTTGACGCCGATGCGGATTGGGATATTCTTTTCTTTGCAGGCGTCTATGACTTCTTCGACCTGCGAGCGGTCGGTGATGTTGCCTGGGTTGAGTCGGATTTTGTGGACGCCTGCTTCGATGGATTCGAGGGCGCGTTTGAAGTGGAAGTGGACATCGGCGACGATGGGGACGGTGGTCTGGGCGATGATCTCTTTGAGGACTTCTGTGTCTTTCTTTTCGGGGACGGCGACGCGGACGATGTCCGCACCCGCGGCGGTGAGCTTGTGGATCTCGGCGACGCATTTGTCGATGTCGTGGGTGTACCCAGCGGTCATGGTCTGGACGGAGACGGGGGCGATCTGGGTTTGGCTCGTGAGCCCTTTGGCGAGGTGATGGTCCTGAGCGATCCCGCCGCCGATTTGGGTGATCCCTGTGCGGTTATCGCCTACGAATATCGGTCGTGTTGGGGTTCGTGGATTCATTGAGCAGATTCTAGGTCCGAGTTGGTCGCGGAATCGATTTTGTATTAATAAGAGGGGGGGCGGAGTCCTTGTGTTAAGATGGGCACTGCTACTGGCCTGTGCTGTCTTTGAGTACGATTGGGGACCAGTCAGGATGGAATCTCGGCGGTGGGAATTCGATACTACACACATGAGAAAAAATGACATTGCTAATCCTGAATGCGGGCAAGGTTCGGTTGACTCAACTGCACCAAATGCACCTAATGCACCAGCTCCTCCAGCCGACCCGGCTGCCTCGGTAATGGTGGGTCCTGAACTGACTTGCTTGGAGAGTGATCCTGATCAATGGTTCGAGTTCCCATCCGGTCACATGATCGATATGGTGGTGCGAGAAACCGTTGGCAAAGATACTGTGCAAGAGAGCGTGAAGCCTGGGGTAGCCTTGTCGCTGCGTTCGGATGGCGCGATTTTGAAAACAGTTGGCTACATACATGCCGGCACTCAGATCGTGATCCCTCTGGACACCATCGATGGTGAGCAGATTCATCAAACGGGGATAGTGGTGTCTTGCGAGATGGTCTCTGTCAGGGAGCATCGTGCGGAGATTCGTTTCTCGATCAAGTTGAACCCAGAGCACTACATTGTGTGCTGGGGGGTCAAGATGGGCGATGATGGTCCGGATCAAACACAGGTCTCGGCTTCTGTTTTCAAGGTTTCCGACCGGATGAGCGAATCCATCGATGTGGATTCGGAGCGGTTGGTCGAGTTGGGCGAGAGCTTGATCGCTGCGGCCGGCAGCGGTGCTCCGAAGTACGAGCTCGTAACGATCGCCAACATGATCATCAGCGAACTCCAATCGTGATCGCATTTACTTGTCCCCGTTGATTTGTATTGAGCGTGTGACAACCATCAGGCCACCGTTTCGTTTTTTAAACGATCGGTGGTCTGATTTCGTTTTTCAGCGGGGGGAGCGTGTTGGCGTATTTGCAGCGGCGGAGGCCTAGGTAGGCGAAGGTTTCGAAGATGAGGAAGCCGGGTATTGCACCAGCAAGCATGATGATGTTTCCCCATTTATGAAGTAGATCCATGAATGCGTATTCAGTGCTAGTAGTGTATGACTGACCGTAGATCGTGAATGCATGAAACTTGAGCAGTAACCCTACACCCATAGCTATTCCAAGCAGAGACCATCCCACACAGGCATGATTAACGATGGCTTGAGCGGATTGCTCAGTGATTCTGTATCCTCGAGCCTTTCCGATGGCTTTGAGTCCCACTTGTTCGATAGCGGTAAGTACAAACCCAATGGCAATCCCTGAAATTCCAATGATCAATGCAAAGACCACAACGAACATGCTGGAGACAATCCATTTGCCATTTGAATAGAAAGCGAAATTGAGAGTAAACACAAGAATAAAAGTGATAATTGCTGTGACTCTCAGGGAATGGACTGTCCCGAAATCAGATACGCCTCGTCCTACATGCATGATGTCGAAGGTCTGGATTGGATGACGGAGGGTCATCCACCATGTTTGTATGAGTGATCGGTAGTTGCGTTTTCGTTGCCATGGTGTGCCGATGCGGCGTTCGGGGAGGGATTCGGTGATGGGTTTGCCGCATTCTGGGCAGGGGAGGGATTGGTCGAGGTTTTCGAGGATGTAGCCGCAGGATTCGCAGAGGAGGGTGTATTGGTCCTTCCATGGGGTGGGTTTAGCCATCGGTGGAATCCTCGCGTTGAGGAAGATTCAGGTATCGGCTTTGTTTGATACCAAGGGCTGAGATGTACATAAAGACAAGCGAGCCGATGAGGAGGCCGAGGAGGAATGTTGGTTCAAGTACAGAATTGATCATGATTCCCATTTGGATTCGTTTCTCCCAATCGGAGTTTGTTGGCACAAGATAACCAATTAGCGAGTCGATTTGAAGTCCGCAGAGCCAAATAAATCCGGTGAAGGCCCATCCGAGCGAGGCGTGGCCAGCGATAACCCAGGCAACATTGATGTCGCCTCGTGTGCGTAGCAGTCGCATAGTTATTGTGATGGCGACTGAAAAGATGGATGTGAGGATGAAAAAGCAAGTCCAAATCATCAATCCAATTATCACTAGAACACCAAATCCGAAGATGGCACCGAGTATCCAATGGAAGCCAGCTTGATTAGTGGGGGGAGTTGTGGGATTGAATAGTGAGTGCATCAAGCCGGGAGCAATCAGCAGTATGGAGCATATGGCGAATGTGTAGGTCAGGTAGCGTGAGATTGGTGTGACATGTGGTTTTTGGTCGTATGTCATCTGTTCGATGATCAGCTTTGGATTGTGAATGGTCATCCATGCGGTTTTGATGGCTGATTTGGAGCTTGGGTGTTGTTGGAATGGGGTACCTTGATGCGAGCCCGGGAGGGACTCGGTGATGGGTTTACCGCATTCTGGGCAGGGGAGGGTTTTGTCGAGGTCTTCGAGGATGTAGCCGCAGGATTCGCAGAGGAGGGTGTATTGGTCCTTCCATTCTGTCTTTCGCTGCGAGGGTTTGGGCATGTAGAGATAGTACGGGTGGATTGGGGATGGGTTCGGGGGGTGTTGAGAAGAAAGACCCCCTCCGTCCGCGAAGCGCGGCCACCTCCCCCGCAGGGGCGGGGGAGGGGTAAACTTGGGGCATGAGAACTACTCAAATTGTGATTGCGTTGTGTTTGCTTGTTGTGCTTGGGGTGCCGTTTGCGATGAGCGGGGTCAAGCGGGGGGATATGCATAGCGAGGGTGCGGTGAAGTTGATTGTGGTGACGCCGCATGTGCCTCAGATTCGGGATGAGTTTGCTCGGGCGTTCTCGGTGTGGCATGAGCGGGAGTACGGGGTGCCTGCGGTGATTGATTACCGCACGCCCGGGGGGACTTCCGAGATCCGCAAGCAGTTGTCGGCGATGTTTACCGACGCGGTCAAGCGGCAGTTCTCAGAACCCAAGGCCAACGGGGAGGTTGATGATCTGCTTGTGCTTGAGCCTGGGGCGATCGCGTTTGATGTGATGTTTGGTGGGGGGTCGTATGACCACTCGGCGCTCAAGCGTGGGTCTACGGTGCCGGTGAAGCTGAGCGATTCGACGGAGTTGAATCTGACGGTGTCGCAGTCGGCTCCGATGGATTTTTCGCAGGACGAGCTCGATGAGATCTTTGGGGTTAATGAGATTGGGCCTCAGGCATTGTATGACCCGGAGCAGTACTGGATCGGGACGGCGTTGTCGTCGTTCGGGATTGTGTACAACCGGGATACCTACCGCGATCGGCTCGAGCTGCCGCTGCCTGAGCAGTTTGTGGACCTGATGAAGCATGAGCTTGGGGGGTGGATCGCGCTTGCTGACCCTCGCCAGTCGGGTTCGATCACGACGACCTTTGATTCGATCCTCGGGAATGAAGGGTGGACCGAGGGCTGGCGGATTTTGCGGGGGATGTGCGGCAATACACGGTACTTTACCAATGCGTCAACCAAGCCGCCGATTGATGTGTCGAGCGGGGAAGCGGCGGCGGGACTGGCGATCGATTTTTACGGTCGCGGCCAGGCACAAATGATCAAGGACTCCGGAGGCGGGGACCGGGTTGGGTATCAGGAGCCGGAGGGGGCGGTGTATGTGGATGCGGATCCGATCTCGATTATCAACGGTGGGCCGAATCCTGAACTTGCCAAGCGTTTTGTGCGGTTCTGCTTGACCGAAGAAGCGCAGGCGTTGTGGCAGTTCAGTAAAGACAACCCGGATAATCCGATCGGTGTTGATGGCGAGCCGATGGGGCCCGAGTGGAGCGAGCTTCGGCGGATGCCTGTACGGCGGGTGATGTACGAAAAGTACTTTCCATACTTTATGGATCAGGTGAATCCGTTTGAGATCGTGTCGGATGTGAAGAATCCGGGATGGCGGACTGGTGTGCAGGTGATGATGGGGTGCTTTGGGATTGACATTGCTGAGGACTGCCGGGCTGGGTATGAGGCGTTGGGGGAGGCGAAGGCGTCGGGTGAGTTCAGTGATGCAGAGATTGCGGAGCTTGATGGATTGTACTTTGCATTCCCTGAGACCGAGATTGATGGGGTGATGGTGCCGTTCACGGAAGAGACTTACCGCGATGTTCGGAACGAGTGGCGCAAGGAAGGCCGGCAGGTCCGGTTGGAGATCGAGTACACGCGGTTCTACCGCGAGAACTACCAAGAGATTGTCCGGCGGGTCAACGAGAAGCTGTAGTTAGTTGGTCCGGCACTCTTGGCAGTAGATTGATGCATCGAGATACGCATTGGCTTGGGCCTGCTCGTTTGGGGTGGGTTCTGGTGCTGGTGGGAGGGCGCTAAGGCGGTCGAGCATGCTTGATTTGTACTGGGCGCGGTTGGTGACGAAGCTGGGGTTGTCTTGGGTGCCCGCGTATTCGTTGGCGAGGTATTCGTTGATGCGGTCGATGCGGGATTCTGGGAGTGGGTGGGTCGAGAGCCATTCTGGGGGACGCTCGCCTGTGGCTTCGGCGGCAAGGACCTGCATGACTTCGAGTTGGCCTCGTGGGTTGTATCCGGCGCGGGTCATGTAGCGCATGCCGAGCATGTCGGCTTCGAGTTCTTCTGAGCGTCCGAAGCGGAGGAGGAACAAGTTACTGCCTACAGCGACGGCGGGGAGTCCGAGCTGGCCGTACTTGCGGACTTCTGAATCTGGGTCCGACATGCCGACGCCGACCGCGACAGCACCGATGGCGAAGTTGATCCCGAGCTGGGCGGACATCTGTTGGTTGGAGTGTCTTGCGGTGACATGGCCGATCTCGTGTCCGAGTACGCCGGCGAGTTCGGCTTCGGAATCGAGTTTGATGGCGAGGCCGCGGGAGATGAAGACCTTGCCTCCGGGGAGGGCGAAGGCGTTGATGACCGGCGAGTTGAGGACGGTGAACTCCCAGTCGAGATCGGGGACGCCTTCTTCGATCCCGGTGACGAGTTTGGTGCCGATTGAATGTGCGTAATCACCGATGGCGGCATCGGGGACTTCTCCGCCGAAGGCTTCGGTCATCTCTGGGGCGGCTGCGAGGCCGAGGGCTTTCTCTTTTTCCCATGACATGAGTGTGAAGGATCGCTTGCCTGTGGCGGGGTTGACGGTGCAGCCGGTGGTGGGGAGGGCAATGAGGATGAGGAGGGGGATGGTGATGAGGGCTTTGAGTGTGCGATTCATACTGATTCTCCGTTTGTCGGCGAGTGATCTCTGAGTCTTAGTCTACACTGATTGTGCCATGAACGAAGCTCCAATACAAGCCAATGCCGAGACGAAGCCAGCATGGGATGATTCTGAGCTGGGCGGTCTGCATCAGAATGATGACAAGGCTGCCAAGGTTCAGGCGATGTTTAATGCGATTGCGCGGTCGTATGACCTGAATAATCGGGTACATTCGATGTGGCGGGATGTCGCGTGGCGGAAGCTTGCGGTCAAGAAGGGGATGGTTCAGGACGGGGAGCGTGTGCTCGATGTTGCGTGCGGGACTGGGGATCTGACGCAGGCGTTTGCGATTGGTTCGCGGGCGGAGTCTGTGGTGGGCGTGGACTTTACCGAGGGGATGCTGGAAATCGCGGAGCACAAGCGTGGGAAGCTGCATACAGAGATCAAGGATCGGGTTTCTTACCAGCAGGGCGATGCGATGGATCTGCAGTTTGAAGATGGATCGTTTGATGTGGTTTCGATCGCTTTTGGGATTCGGAATGTGCAGGAGCCAATGAAGGCGGTGGGTGAGTTCTTTCGGGTGCTCAGGCCTGGTGGGCGTTTGGTGATTCTGGAGTTTGATACGCCTGGCAATCCGTTGGTGCGTTGGTTCAATGGGTTCTACTGCGGGACGGTGATGCCAAAGACTGCGACCTGGATCTCGCGTGACACATCCGGGGCGTACAAATATTTGCCTAGATCGGTGTCATCCTTTATGAGCCGGGATGAGATGGTGGGGTGTATAGAGGGTGCGGGGTTCGGTGAGATCGGAGTGCGGGGGCTGACGCTGGGGATTTGTGCGTGTTATTCGGGCGTAAAGCCGGGTTAAGGGTGTGATAAGTATTGCTAATTCGTGTTTTTGGTATTAGATAGATCCCCCTAGTTTTGTGGTCTGAACAGGGGTGTTTTCGCATTCTCGGACTCTATCACGACAAAGGTCCCAGAATAACGGGCTTTGGTGGGCGTAGGGGCGGTTTGGTGTTGGTGCGCACAAACAGGTGTGTGGAGAGTTATGTACTCGGGAAGAACTGAGTGTGTGTTCGATAGGTTGGGTCTGGGCTGCGGCGTCGTCGCCTAGGAACACAACTTATCCCACCCCCATTGTGGCGGAAGGGAATTTCAACGACGGGACAGTTTCCAATGAGTGTACATGTACTAAGCGAGCGTTTGTTTGAGGCATTGATCGAAGGGAACCGGTCATTGGCTCGTTCGATTGTGAACGAACAACTCGGTGAGGGTGTTTCACCCGAGCTGATGCTGACTGATTTATTCTGGCCAACCTACGAGATGATCGACAAACTCCATCGTGAGGATCAGATCTCTGCACTTGCCTACAACCTTTCGACACGGTTGTTCAGGGTGCTTGTGGACCAGACCTCACGGGCATTGATCGCGGGATCAAATGCTGAGCCGGTGGATCGCACGGTCTTTGCGTGTTGTGGGACATGCGAAGGGTCTGAGCTTGGTGCTCAGATGGCTGTGGATCTGCTCGAGGCGGCGGGTTTCGGGGTCCGATTTGCTGGGGGCGGAGTGCCGCTCGATGAAGTGCGTCAGGCGGTTCAGGAGACCAAGCCGAATGTCTTGTTGATGTTCTGCTCGAATCCTTCTGATCTGCCGGACATCCGAGTCATGATTGATTCTCTGCATGAGATCGGGGCGTGCCCGAGTACGCAGATTGTGGTTGGCGGCGGCGTCTTCAACCGGGCCGAGGGCCTGGCTGAGGAGATCGGTGCCGATCTGTGGGCGGCCCATCCGCTCGAACTTGTAGACGCGATGATCGACGATGCCGAGATCCGGGCAACCCCGGCTCAGCGGACCGTTGGCCGGACTCGAAAGGCCCCGGCTGCGAAGGCGGCATAAGTTGTGAATCCTGTATAAAACCCGAACAGATTTCTCTCCAGCCCTGCTTACGCCTGACCGGTGTAGGCAGGGTTTGTCAATTATCGGAGGGGGATCGAAACAGATGAAAGCGAATTGTGGCAAATCGGAACTAGAAACGGCGATATGCGTATTTAAGGTGCACCCATTGAAGGGTGCTCCGGTATCATTGAGGGTACAAGAACCCTTGTTGGGAGCGTTACTGCATGGATCGTGCAACTGAACGAGATCTAATTGAGCGGGCGATTGCTGGTGAGCGAGCTGCCGCCGGTGAGCTTATTAAAGCGCACCAGCGTTCTGTGTATGGATACATCCTGCGGATGTCCGGGCGTCATGAGATGGCTGAGGATGTTGTGCAGGAGGCGTTTGTGCGTGTGCTTGCCAATCTGCACCGGTTTGATTTCCGGTTCCGGTTCTCGACTTGGTTGTTTACGATCGCTCGGCGTTTGTACATGAACGCGGTCGCTAAATCCAAACCTGCGTACGACACCGATTTCGTTGGTTCGATGGGCGGTAAGGGCTCGATGCCCGACGCGACAACTTACAGCACTGAACAGTCTGAGACACAAAAAGACGCGATACAGTCGGCGCTCATGCACCTGTCTGTTGAGCAGCGCGAGATCATCGTGCTGTTCCATCAGTTGGATTGGCCGATCTCGTTGATTGCTTCGCATCTTGATATGCCTGAGGGTACGGTCAAGAGCCATCTGCACCGCGGGCGTCGACGCTTGCGTGTGTTGTTTAAAGAGCACAAGCAGCTCGCGTCGTTGTACCAGGATCACTTTGGTGGGCAGTTTAATGAAGTTGCTGACGAAGTTGTTGATGGGGTGAATGCATGAAACGGGGATCGGACCACGATCAGTTTGATAAGGAGCCGCGGGGGCGGATTCCTGAGTCGTTGATTGACGCTGCGCTTGACGGCGAAATCTGCGATCAGATGCAAGAAGAGATTGCGCACGCGCTGCAGTACGACCATGGGCGTCGCGAAGAGCTGCTTGAGACTGCCGAGGCGGTTCGTGCGCTTGATCTTGACGATGTGCCGATGCCTGATATGCAGTGCATGGTGCTCAATCGGCTCGATCAGCATGAGCGGTTTATTCCTAAGACGATGCGCCGCTGGGTGCGGACCGGTCGTTTGGCGGTCGCGGCGGGCGTGTTGCTTGGGTTGATGCTTGTTGCCGGGATGCAGAGCATGTACCCGCGTTTGACGACGCTGGGTGCTCAAGAGACGCCGGTGGATGATGTTGCTGTTGCGATGACAGAAGATACCCAGCAGGTTGTTGCTGAAGTGCAATCCAAGGTTGAGATCCTGCGTGCGTCGCTGTCTCCGCTCGAGGGATTGCTCGCGGCTCCGCGTCCGAGCGGTGCCAAGTCGTTTACGCTTACGATGAATCATCAGGTGGTCCGCTTCAGCGAGGACGACCTCGCGGCGTTCTGTGCTTCTGGCGTTGGTGTCAGCGAGTATGGGAGCCTGTACCCGGTTGGGACTCAGCCGAGCGGCCAGCTCAGGCTTGTCTCATATCGTCATGGGTTTACCGGCGAGGGCGGGTTGCTGATCAATGCGCGGCCGGGGAGTGGGTTTGTTGTGACTGCATCTGAACAGACCACGCGGGAAGCACCGAGTGATGAGCGCATCGCCGATTTGCCATAGCTTTGGTATTCATTCTGGTTCTTTGTTTCTACCACGGGCTTTGTGCTTGCTTGGCGCTATGTTGTGCGCGATGATTAGTTTCGGGGGGGAGCCCGAAGAGCCTTGGGCGTTGCTGGATTCGTTCCCGGGCGATGTTGATGTTGTCGCGGTTATGGAGAATCCAGCACAGCAGTTGTTGAGCGATGAGGGCCGTGCTTCGCGGAAGTTTATTGGATCTATGGGAATGTTCGGGAAGTCGCGTCATGCTTGGGAGGCGTTGGGCGGGTTGTTTGGGACCGACGCGGACGGGGTGATGGGCAAGCTGTTGTCTGGGCGTGTAGTTGTACTGATCGATTCACTGTATGAAAGCTCTCAGAATCCGTTGTCGATGATCAAGAGCGTGGACACGAACTGGGTGGTGATGGCGGAGGTTGATGGTGATTCGTTCAAAGCGCTCCGAAAGAAGCTCAAGCCGGTGCCTCGGGAGATTGTGTACGGGGTGGCGGTGTACGGGATCGAGCAAGGGCGCTATGCGCTTGTGATGCTCAAGGGGAAAGATGGCGGCAAGTCGCGGGTGATGCTGAGCCCCAAGGGCGGTCGCGGACTCCTCGAGCGTGGTCTGGGTGTGGTGCTCGAGAGCGATTTTGACGATCGGGGCGATGTTCCTGTACCGATCTGGGAGCACGAGAATGAGTGGGGCTTGGCGGTCCGTATTCGGGTTGACGGTTGGGTGGGCGATCGTTTGATCGCGGGGAACGGTGAGGCCGGTGCCGGGTCGTCTAGAGAGGGGACGCACCATGTCCGGGCGCTCATTGGGGATGGCGAATCTGGCACTGAGATTTTGCTGGCGATGCCCTTTACTGGCGAGAACGCGTCGGGGCGTGCTCCTGTTGGGATGCTCAGCGGGCTCGATGAGCGTGCTGTTGTTGCGATGGCGGCTTCGCCTGTGATGCAGCTCGCGTTCGATGAAGCGAACGGGCTCACAATCGCGCTCCGTGGTGGTGAACCACTGAAAGGGACGGTGCTTGAGCCTGCGGGGTCGTTGTTTGTGTTATCAGGTGACGATGTTTCGAACATGAGTGCCAACGGGCCGATGGGCTTGACCGTGCTGTCGTTGTTTGAGAAGGGCGAGGTGGATGCGGGGTCGATGGATGCGTTGATAGAGCCTTTGGTTTCTGGTGGCGGTGGGGGGGCGAGATTCCCGGGGGGTGTTACTGGTGAGCGTCGTTTGTATGGCGGCCGGTTTCCTGGGGCGATCCGTTCACATGCCGTTGTGGATGAGTACGGCATAGAGACCCGGGTTGCCTGGAAAGCGACTGGGCGTTCAGGTTCTTCTGATCTGATCTTCTCGTTTTCGGATGCTGAGCTTGCTGAGGATATTGGTGATCGGGTCCGGATGCTCGATGATGTCGCGGCGTCGATGGATGCGGTGGGGGGCGGGATGATCGCGAGTCCTGTGGTGATGAGCGGGTTTATTCGGGTGAGGGAGCTGTTTGAATCGTTCCCGGGGATGCCTTGGGTTGAGCAGGAGAGCATGCTCGGCGGGCTGGAGCATGTGAGCTGGGAGATCGTGCATGACGAGACGGCGTTGCGGGGGACGGTGCTGATCGAGAAAGGGCGGGAATAGGGGCGGGTTGGCTGGATCGACCCGATCTTTGTTGTTGCAGGGTCTAGACTTGTGGCCTGAGATTCGGTGGTAGCCGGATCGTCGAAGCCCCTGATACAGACCCGGAATCACACATGCCATCTGAAACCACCACAATTACGACCCTTCGTAATGTCGCGATCATCGCACATGTTGACCACGGCAAGACCACGCTTGTCGACAACCTGCTCAAGCAATCGGGCAACTTCCGCAGCGGTGAACTCGAAAAACTCGAGGGCGGTCAGCACGGGTTGATCCTCGACTCGGGTGATCTTGAACGCGAACGCGGGATCACGATCTTGTCGAAGAACTGCGCGTGTGAGTACCATGATCCATCGGGGACCGACTACCGGATCAACATCATCGACACCCCCGGTCACGCGGACTTCGGCGGCGAGGTCGAGCGTGTGCTCCGGATGGCCGATGGGTGTTTGCTTGTTGTCGATGCGTACGAGGGGCCGATGCCTCAGACACGGTTCGTGCTGAGCAAGGCGCTCGAAGCGGGGTTGAAACCGGTTGTGATTATCAACAAGTGTGACCGTCCCGACGGCGATCCTGACCGCGTGATCGGCGAGGTCTTCGACTTGCTTGCGGCACTCGGAGCAGAAGATGATATTCTGGACTTCCCTGTTGTGTACGCTTCGGCTCGCGACGGGTGGGCGATTGATGAGTGGGACGGGGAGACCAAGGGGCCGGATCTTCGTCCGGTGTTCCAAGCGATTGTTGAGCACATCCCGCACCCGGATGTGTATTTAGAGAAGCCGCTGCAGATGCAGATCACGACGCTGGGTTACTCGGAGTATGTCGGGCGGATCGGTGTCGGGCGCGTCACGCAAGGGACGATCCGGAGCGGGCAGCCGATCGCGCTTGTGAAGCAGGACGCCGATGGGCAGGTGACGACCAAGAAGGCAAAGGTTGTCACGCTCGAAGGCTTTAAGGGGCTCGGGAAACTGAAGAAGGAATCGATCGGCGCTGGGGATCTGTGCTCGATCTCGGGGATCGAGGGGCTGGACATCGGGGATACCATTTGTGATCCAGATCATCCGGAGCCGATGGAGCTGGTGGCGATTGATGAGCCGACGATTTCGATGAGTTTCAGGGTGAATGACTCGCCGTTCTCGGGCAACGAGGGCGAGTATGTCACTTCGCGTCAGATCCGTACTCGTTTAGAGCGGGAGCTTGAGCACAATGTTGCGCTCGCGGTTTCCCCTGGTCGGTCGATGGATGAGTTCATCGTCTCTGGGCGTGGGCTGCTGCACCTTGGGATCCTCCTGGAAACCATGCGGCGCGAGGGCTACGAGCTCGCGGTGGGCCGTCCTATCGTGATCGAGAAGGAAATCGATGGCGTCAAGTGCGAGCCGGTTGAAGAACTGGTAGTTGACACCACCGACGAAACTGTCGGGAGCGTGATGCAGATCGTCGGGGAACGCAAGGGCGAGGTTGTCAAGGTCGAGCCCCGCGGCGACGGCTTGACGCATTGTGTCTTTGAAATCACTTCACGGGCACTCATCGGGCTGCGCGGCCGAATCCTCAATGCGACGCAGGGCGAGGGGATCATTCACCACACATTCTTAAAGTTCGTGCCTCTTACCGGCGAACGCCCGGAACGCCACTGCGGAGTATTGATCGCCTCGGAGACCGGTCCGGTGACGGGATACGCAGCCCAGCTCCTCCACGAACGCGGCGTGCTGTTTGTGCGTCCGGGCGACAAGGTCTACGCGGGTCAGGTGATCGGGGAAGCGAACCGGAATATGGATATGACGGTCAACATCGCCCGGCAGAAGCAGCTCGACAACATGCGGATGGCCAACAAGGAAGCGACGGTTACTTTGAAGGCCGCGCGTGATCTTTCGCTTGAGCAGTCGCTTGAGTACATCGAAGAGGACGAGCTCGTAGAGATGACGCCGCAGTCAGTGCGTCTTCGGAAGGTGAATCTGAGCGAGTCGATCCGGAAACGGGACGCTCGGATTGCCAAGAGCAAGGCACAAGCCGCGGCTGAGTAAGTTGCAGGGGCCGATTTTGATCGGATCTTGGACCGGCCGATGATTCGGCATTTAGTATCTTGAAAGTTCCAGATGCGTACTCCGTTTTTTTGTTGTACCAGAATTGGAAATGCTGTACAGTGTTCCGATGGCTATGCACACGATCATCGGGCTCACAGTTCTCAGTGTATTTTTCAATATTCAGGCGCCACCGGTTCCTGCCGGCGATCCGATTCTTCGCCCGACATACGCCGATATTCCGTATGGTGATCATCCTCGGCAGGTCTTTGATCTTTGGATCGCACCCGGAAGATTGGGCGAGCCGGCGCCGGTCTGTATATTCATCCACGGGGGCGGGTTTGCGGCTGGGGACAAATCACAGATCAATCTTGATGTTACCGAGGCGCTTCTGGATGCGGGGATCTCTTGTGTTTCGATCAACTACCGATTGACAGAGGGCGGGCTCAACCCGTATCCGGCCGCGATGCTCGATGCGGCCAGGGTCATCCAGACACTCCGGTACCGCGCTGATCAATGGTCGCTCGATCCGGATCGCATCGCGTGTTATGGGGGTTCGGCCGGTGCCGGGATTTCTTTGTGGCTCGCGTTTCATGATGATCTTGCAGATCCAACATCCTTTGATCCAGTTGCACGAGAGTCGACCAGAATACTCGGGGCGGCAACACACAACGGCCAGACCACATACGATCACCGGACGTATATCGATTGGTTTGATACGGCTCTGATTGTTCACCCAGAGACCACATCGATCTTCGGCATCGGGCTCAAGGAAGATATGCTGAGCTCTCGGGTGGTGAAGCTGATGGTTGATGCATCTCCGATTACCCACCTCTCACAGGACGATCCTCCGGTGTACCTGTTGTATGGGCAGCCCGATACCCCGGTCGATGAGTTTACAGATCCGGAAGTTTGGATACATCATGCCCGGCTCGGGCAGCGGCTGGATCATGTGATGCGTGGAATTGGGCTCGAGAGCACGCTGGTCTATCCGGGAAGCACGGGCGAGGATCCATACGGCACACTGCCGGTATTTCTCTTCTCGGTGCTCACGCAGCAGCCTTAATAGCTGGTGGAACCAAAGGGCTGTGGGGGGTTTGGTCTATTTTTAGGGTGATACGAAATAGAGGATGCTCTGGTGCGTTATGCCTGTGACGGGTTGATGGCACCAGAGCAGGATGCGTGACCGGCCCGTTTGAAGGAGTTTATAAAATGACCAGCCGCACACTTTTGAAAGCAGGATTCGTATCGGCACTTTTAGTACTCACCGGCACCGCGCTGGCCATGGGTCCCGGAGGCAGGGGTGCTGGTGGTTGCGGGGGCCAAGGGGGCGGGGCTCAAATGGGTGGGGGCGGGGGAGATGGAGCGTGCGTGACCGACATGCAGGCGGAGGTTGTTGAGCTTTCTTCTCAGGCGGCCAGTGAACTGATCCGTATGCGTGAAGAAGAGAAACTGGCGCACGATGTGTACCTCGCGATGCACGAGAAGTGGGGGGCTCAGGTGTTCGGTATCCGGAATGCAGAGTTGAAACACATGGGCGCGATGAAGAAAATGCTCGACCGCTTCGGGATGGAAGATCCGATCGTGGATCAGACACCCGGCGTGTTTGCCTCGGAGGTGTACAGTGATTTGTATGTGCAGCTTGTTGAATCGGGATCGGAATCGCTGATGGATGCGTACAAGGTCGGCGCGAAGATCGAGGAGCTTGATCTGTTTGATCTCCGGACAGCCAGCGACGGCGTTGGCGATCAAGTGCTCACCAAGGTCTATGGCAATCTAGAACGAGCAACCCGGAACCACCTGAGAGCTTTCGCTGCTCAGATCGAGGCCAATGGCGGGAGCTACGAAGCCGAGCATCTGACGCAGGCGGAGTTTGATACGATCGCGTCTTCGGACTTCGAGCGCGGTCACGGCGCCGGGCAGGGTAAGGGACAGACACAAGACAATGCGCTCGGCCAGGGCAAGGGCAAACGGGGCAAAGCCATGCAGGGTCAAGGTCAGGGGAAGGGGCAGGGCCAAGGACAGGGCTGCGGCTTGTGTAAAGGCTGATATCGAATATGGCTTTCCTCGGGGATCGGTGCTTTCGGGTGCCGATCCCTTTTGACAATTTGAGGGTCTACCCATCCATTTTGGACCAGATCAGCCCAATTCAGGGTTCTGGGGGCGATCCAGCGACCAAATGGAAGCGGCAGGGCTATCATCTCGACCCCGAGGTATGACGGGTTGAAGTGGGCCAAAGCATGGCACACCCCGGACTTACGCGGCAGCTGAACGGAGCATCGACATGGCTAAGAAAGCAGACACCTCTTCAGGTACATACGCAATCATCGAAGAGTCCGGCGGACAACGCAAGGTCACCGAAGGCGAATCGATCTACATCGATCTCTACAACGGCGGCGAATCCAAAGCCGGCGACAAGATCGAGATCGACAAGGTCCTCGTAGTCGGCTCCGCCGGCGGCGATGCCAAGCTCGGCGAGCCCTATGTCAAGGGTGCGAAGGTCACTCTTGAAATTACCGAACCAGTGAAAAAGGGCGACAAGCTCTTCATCCACAAGTTCCGCACAAAGAGCACCTACCAAAAGAAAACCGGCCACCGCCAACGCTACACCATCGCAACGGTTGCTGGCATCAAAGGCTAAGACCCTTTCCAAATAGTAAGATTCAAAGCCCCGTCATTTGGCGGGGCTTTTAGTTGCTTGGTCTTGATAGTGTTTGCACAGCAGTATCAAGGGCGACTGTGACTGCTTCCATGAGGTTGTAGTCCAGCGTGTCCGGCGTGTCGCTCATTTTGTGGTAATGCGGGGTTCGGTATTCGCTGGTGTCGGTGATCATCGCGGCCGGGTACCCCTGCATCCAGTAGTTGGCGTGGTCGGAGCGGTAGATGTCCGTGACAACCGGGGGCAAGGGGACGGCGACGACCGGGATCGTGGCCGCTTGGGTCATGGACTCGGCAAGCTGGTTGACCAATGCGGTGTCGTTGGTTCTGGCGACGATGGCGACGAAGTTGCCGGTGGTGGGGAGTTCTAATCCGAGTTGGGCGGCCATGCCTTCGGGGAAGGGGTAGGTCTGGGAGTTGGGTTCGTCAGAAAAATAGCCGAGCATTTCGAGTGAGAGCATGGCGATGATGTTGTCGCCACGGTCTTTGGAGTTCTCGGCGCTGATGCGCGAGCCCATCTTCGCCCCTCGGCTCGATGTCCCCTCCTCGTTGGTGTACCCGATCCAGCGGATGGTTCTCGGTTGGGGGTTGCTCGCAAATCTGGCAGCCAACTCAAGCATCACCGCAACGCCCGAAGCATTATCATCAGCACCCGGCGTCTTGACCTCCGCGTCGTAGTGGGCACCGATGACGATGATCTCTTCGGGGTTGGTCGTGCCTGTGAGATCGGCGATGACATTGAACCCCTCGGAGCCGTCGGCGTTGGGGACGGGTTCGAGGGTGACCGTGTAGCCCATGGACTCAAACCGCTCGGCGATCCAGTGCCCCGCGTTGTTGAGCATCTGCCGGTCCCACGCGCTCCGGCCGGGGTAGTCGTAGACAAGCGTGCGGACATCGGCCTCAAGCCGGGCGGCGGTGGTTTGCTCTGTCTGGGGCGACTGTGTCGAGGTGCAGCCGAGGAGTGTGCAGGTTGAAGCGGTGGCGACAAGTATGGCGCGGGTAATGGATGTGTTCATGCTTTGATTATAGTAAATGTTGCGGGATTGTGTGCGGGTTTATGGTGCGGGCGCAAACTCGATGGTGTAGGCCTCGAAGAGCCCGCCGTCCTCGGCCTGGTTGAGCGACCATTTACTGATGATCCCGGGTGTTTGAGATTCCCAGAGCACTGTCCCTCCGGGATCGACCATCCTGACAATACTCGAGGCGTTCCCATTTGAGGTATCGAACTCATTGAACATGGTGTTCCGAAAATCAACGATTGCATGGTGGAGCAAAACAACCGGCTCCATGTCGGTGCCTTGGTTGGGTGTGTTTCCGGGGAATGGGTTGGATTCGTGGGGGAGGACGCCAGCATTTGAGTAGTCTTGCACTGCTCCGCCCCATTGATAGGTCATATCGCCTGGGGGTGCCTTGTCGCCACCGAAGCTCGGGGCCTCGCCGTGGTGACCTGCGGGGATGTAGCCGGTGGAGGTGCGTTGGACAATATCATTCAGGACCAGATCGAATGGACCGCTGGCGTACTGGAGCGTGAGTATTTCGGTTGTTCCGATGTCCGGGTCGTAACCGATACGGTAGTTTGAAACAAGCCCGGTGTTCAAAAAATTATACACGGTCTGGTCAGTAGATGGGGCCTGAATATCCATCGTAATAATGAGCTCTGTCTGGGCATTGGTGTGCAGTGCGTCGCGCCATGTAGGGTCGCTGAAGTCGGCCCGCCGCACCACATCAATACTGAATGTGATGTATTCGCCGGCACTCGGTGGGTTAAACGGTGAGAATCCGACCTGTCGTGTGATCTCGATCGGGAAGTTCACACTGGGGTTGGACTGGCTCTGGTTATTCCCGTTGATTCTGAACTCAACAGAGATAAATGATTCATTTTGAAGGAAGCCGCTCGATGACTTTGGGGTGTTGTCGATCGGTGCGAAGGGGCCCGCATTGGCGAAGTTGGCGACATTGGCCTTGGCCGCGAATGTCGCGTAGGGGACTGAATCGATCGGTACGCGTGGGGCGAGGGTGGTAAAGGTGGGGTCGCCATTGAACCGCGTGCTGATTTCAAGGTAGCGGTCCGAGCCATCAAAGGCCACAGGTCCGAAGTCGAGCTGCACCGAGAAGATGCCCCCGACGACATCAACGGTCGAAGCCGTCGAAGTCCCCAGCGATGCTCCGCCTGCAGCCCCGGCAAAAAGATCAAACTCAAAGTCGTAGATCCCGTCTGCGAGCCCGCCGTTGTCAGTCAGCGAGCCTTGATAGGTAAAGCTGGTGGGCTGGGCGTTGGCCTGCGTTGGACTCAAGACGGCCGTCAGAATGACAGCCACGACGATCAGTACGCTCTTCATGGTTTCCCTCTCTTGATGGGCGGTTTGTCGCCAAGGGCAGGATAAACGAATTTTCACAAAACAGGATTCGGAAAGTGTTGAATTGCGGTAAAATCACGATCAATTGCGATTTTTCTGATCAATTATGAGACTTTGAAGAGGCGGGGTCAAAAGATCACTGAGCAGTTCAAATACAGACCAACCCATAAGGAATCGATATGACCACCACCGCCTCCCCCATCACCATGACCGATGGCAAACTCAATGTCCCTTCAAACCCAATCGTCCCCTTCATCGAAGGCGATGGCATCGGGCGTGATATCTGGGCCGCCTCGGTGCGGGTCTTTGATGCGGCGGTCGAGAAGGCCTACAACGGCGAACGCAAAATCAGCTGGCATGAGACACTCGCCGGCGAAAAAGCATTCAACGCAACCAACGAATGGCTCCCAGAACAAACACTCGAAGATTTCAAAAAATACCTCGTCGGGATCAAGGGCCCGCTAACCACCCCCGTCGGCGGCGGGATCCGCTCGCTCAATGTCGCGCTGCGTCAGGTGCTCGATCTTTACACCTGCCTGCGTCCGGTGCGTTGGTTCGATGGCGTGCCTTCACCTGTCAAGCGTCCGGACCTGACCGACATGGTGATCTTCCGCGAGAACACCGAAGACATCTACGCGGGTATCGAGTTTGAAGCCGGGTCCGATGACAACAAGAAGTTCAGCGCGTTGATGAGCGAGAACTTCCCAGAGTTGTTCAAAAAGGTCCGGTTCCCGAACACCGCGGGCTTCGGTCTCAAGCCGATCTCGAAAGAAGGCACGACCCGCATCGTCAAGGCAGCGATCCAGTACGCGATCGACAACGACCGCGACTCGGTGACTCTTGTCCACAAGGGCAACATCATGAAGTTCACCGAGGGCGCGTTTATGGATTGGGGCTACGAGGTGGCCGCGGAGTTGTTCGGGGCGACCCCGCTCGACGGCGGCCCCTGGCATTCATTCAAGAACCCAAACACCGGCAAGACGATCATCGTTAAGGATGTTATCGCCGACGCCTTCCTCCAGCAGATCCTGACACGCCCCGCGGAGTACTCCGTCGTCGCGACGATGAATCTTAATGGCGACTACATCTCCGATGCGCTGGCCGCGTGTGTTGGCGGCATCGGCATCGCCCCAGGCGCCAATATCAACTACGATACCGGCACCGCAATCTTCGAAGCAACCCACGGCACAGCTCCGAAGTACGCCGACCAGGACAAGGTCAACCCGGGCTCGGTGATCTTGTCGGGCGAGATGATGCTGCGTCACATGGGCTGGACCGAAGCGGCTGATCTGATCATCAAGGGCATCAACGGCGCGATCGGCAACAAGACCGTGACCTACGACTTCGAACGCCAGATGGACGGGGCCACCCTCCGCAAGTGCTCGGAGTTCGGGGATGACATTATTGAGCATATGGGTTAAGGTTTACCGGATCGTTTAATCTTTAATGAGCGACACCCTTCGGGGTGTTTTTTCATATGTGTTTGATTGCGCTTGGAAAGATGCGCGGATTTTAGTATGCTGTATCAACGGCGCTGCGATGTTGTTTCGTCGCAGGCACGAGAGATGAACGAGGAGAGAATTATGCGCACAAGTATTGCAATCGGTTCGGTTCTGTTGTCAGCATCTGTAGCCGGGGCTTCGGTGTACAACGAGAATATCGATGGGGATCTTTCTGACGATCGCTTCGCGCCGACCCTGATCAGCTTTGATGTCGGGCTCAACACGGTGATCAACCAAACGGTCGATGCCGACATCGGTGGGGATATTGACTATTTCACGGTCACGATCGGCGCGGGCCAGTGGATCGACTCGATCGTCGTGCTCGATGCCACCAATCCCTTCGGCGGGCTCGACACGGTCGCGTTTGTCGGGCTGGCGTTTGACGACTTCTTTGACTTTGACATCAACGATTTCTCGGGCGACGGTCTCGAAGGCTTTGTGCTGACAGACCCGAGTGTGATCGGTGCCGAATCCATCGGCGAGCTCTCTGGCGGGCTGTCTACGCTCGGAGCCGGTGATTACACCTTCTGGGTACAGCAGGGGAATGTAGAGATCACCGAAGTCACACTGGGCATCAATGTGGTCCCGGCTCCCGGAGCAATGGGTTTGCTGGGCGTGATGGGGATCATTGCTGGTCGGCGTCGGGAAAGATAGATCCGGCTTCACAGTAGCGGAGATTGATTACAATCTTACTCACCACGCTGCCATGCGCGGATGTGTTCGGCGTCGGATTCGAGCTGGCGGATCCATGATCGGGTTTGTGCGGGGGTGCCCGGGTTTGCCCAGAGGCCAACCGCTGTAACACCTAGTTTTCCGAGCTCGTCAAAGTAAACCCGGCCGTAGCCGTCGTTGGGGGAGACTTCCTTGAGGGCGACCATTGGGAGGATCGGGCGGTCGGGGAAGACCTCTTGCATGATCTCCCAGTTGCGGCTGATCTTCTCGCGATGCTGGGCTTCGGTCTGGTTGTTGACGGCCGATCCGCGTGCGTAGATACTCAGGACGAGCCAATCGAACTCTTCGGTCAGGGGCTTGTTGTTGATGACATTGAGTCTGTCTTGGGCGTTCCAGGCTTTATCTTTACGGGTGACGGGCTGGCCGTAGAACCCGAGAGGGAGGCTGCTGCCCGTGTCGCGTTGGTAGGAGCGCAGTTCAGCAACGGCTCTACGGAAAAACCTCAGGTCCGCGGCATTGTATCCCCGTTTCTGGACATCCCAGTTCCAAGAGCCATGGTCGGGTTCGAAGTCGTAGTACGCGATGATGGGGCGTTTGGGGTTCCACTCTCTGTTCGCCTTGACAAAGGCCTCTCTTGCGTTGATGCGTTCAGGGCTGATGAGATCGGGGACATGCTCTTTGCGCGGGAGGTAGGCGTTGATCTGGAGCCCGACCTCGTAGCGGATCCCGAGACGGTCGAGTGCGGTGAAGAACTTGATCTTGCCTTCCTTGGTTCCTGGGGCGAAGACTATGAGTGTTCGTTGGGAGTCATCCCATTGAACCGGATTGGTTGTACTTGAGGGGCTGATCTGAAATGAAACACAACCCGCAATGGTGAGTGCCAGCAGGGCGAGAATAGTAAACACGATACCTCGGTGGACGACGCGGTGTGGGCTTAAGAATGCTGGGTTCATGATTGGTGTTTCTTTGTTTGTGAATGCTTTGGCTGAAGGCGATTTATAGGCAACTAGTTATGCACTCGCGGCTGCTGGGGATTGCGTAAGGGCGATCATGTCGTCTACCCGGTGTTCCCACAGGCATGTATTCTCGACATGCTCACGCCCTCTTCGTGCCATCGCCAGAGCCGCTTGCGGATCGGCGAGCTGTTGATCCACGGCCGCTCTTGCCGCGGAAGGATTGCCCCAGTCAAAGAGTGTGGCTGTCGGTCCGGAGGTATTGTCTGGGGTTGCTTTATTGAAGTCACGGCGGATGAGCAGGCGGTCGTCGCAGACCACCGACGCCCCCCCGGCCATCGCCTGCATGATGCGTTCAGAATACGAATGCACAAACTGCGTCGGTCCCCACGCCAGCCCGATGCGGCCGCGGGAAAATGCTTTAGCGCAGTGGGCGTATTCAACCTCGCCCGCGTACTCAATGGTCCCGGTGCAGTGGGGGATCCAAGTCTTGGAGCCGAAGACCCCGACCTTGAGGCCCTGGAGCGACTCGACGGTCTGTGTGCGGCGGTGGCGGTTGACGATCGCGATGACGAGCACCCAGAGGAACCTTTGGGTAATCCATTTGCCGGTGATGATCCCACGCGAGCCCATGACCAGATCGCACGCGGCGACATACCCGAGGTGGGGTTCATTAATCATCAGATTCACGATTTCGTTGATGAGCGCAAGGGTTGATTTATCTTTGATTTGTTCAAGACAAGTATCGATATCTTCATCGGGGCGGACTGAACCGGTGACGACGACATCGAACTCTTTGTTCTTGTACTGATCCATAGTCATCGCATCAAGATCGCAGAGTGAGTCGCGTGGGATGCCGTGGGGGATCCACGAGTGGATGAGACTCGGGAATCGTGGGCGGAGGAGGTGGATATCGTCGATGCAGGGGAGGCAGAGGCGGAAGTTATCGAGGCCGACACGCTCGGACCATTGATCGATGATGTTGTCAGGGAGGGCAAAGGGGTGATCGACAAAGAGCTGGACGGCACGGAGGTTTGAGCCTGGGATGAAGAGTGCGGGGGGGAGGTCTTCGAGTGTGACGGGAACATTCATGAAGAAGAGGATGCCGTCAGTGGGAACCTCGTGATTGTCGAGATTTAAAAGTTGAGCATCGTAGCCTTTCGCCCGGAAGGCATCGGCGAGTTCATTGGACATCGCCCCGAGGAGCCCGTACTGAGATTGATAGCGGCCGTGGATCCAGATCTTGTCTTGCATTGAATCTACATCGGGCCGATGCACCCGTCGGCCCCAGATATCAGTCAGACCGCCACTACGCCCTTGATGTGCGGGTGTGGGTCGTAGTTGGTGAGCTCGAAATCTTCGAAACTGAAATCGAATATGTCGTTGATGTCATGATTGATGACCATTTCTGGGAGCGGGCGGTGGTCGCGGTCGAGCTGTTCTTCGACCTGTTGGAGGTGATTGATGTAGATATGGGCATCGCCGAGGGTGTGGACGAACTTGGCTGGGCGGAGGCCGCAGACCTGGGCGACCATCTGGGTCAGCATCGCATAGGAAGCAATATTGAAAGGCACCCCGAGAAAGAGGTCCGCGGATCGCTGGTAGAGCTGACACGAGAGCCAGTCGGGTCCGGAGTCCGTCGAGCGGGACACATGGAACTGGAACAGGCAGTGGCAGGGGGGCAGTGCCATCTCTTCGATCTGCGCGGGGTTCCACGCGGTGACGATGTGGCGGCGGGAATACGGGTTGGTCTTGATGCCTTTGATCAGTTCGGTGATCTGGTCGAGGGTCGAGCCGTCGGGGCATGCCCATGAACGCCACTGGTGCCCGTAGATGGGTCCGAGGTCGCCGTTCTCGTCGGCCCAGTCGTCCCAGATCTTGACATTGTGTTCTTTGAGGGCGGCGATGTTGGTGTCGCCCTGCAGGAACCAGAGGAGCTCGTGGATGATCGATCGGAGGTGGAGTTTTTTGGTCGTCACCAACGGAAAACCCGCGGCTTGACCCGTCCGGATCTCATGTTCGATCGCGCCGGGCGCGTGGGGATCGAGGAAGTAGTGGGACTGATGCCCAAAGATCGAAAGCGTGCCTACGCCGGTCCGATCGGAACAAGGAGTGCCCTCTTTGAGGACCTTTTTGAGGATTTCGCTGTACTGGATCATGACTTCAAGAATACAGCCAAAGGCCTCAATTGGAAAGAGGCGGATGAGCAATCCGATCAGAAGTTTTTATTTGGGTCAAACACCCGAAGAAGATGCTGAAAGTAAGTCGGATAGGTCTTGGCAACGCACGCCGGATCGTTGATGATGATATTGGTCATGCGCAAGGCTAGCAGGGACAGGGACATAGCCATCCGGTGGTCGTCGTAAGTATCCATAACAATGGCGGCCTGAGTATCCGGGAAGCTCTGCGGAGGGGTAATCGAGAGCGCATCCTCGTCGCCGTTGAGATTGCCTGTGACCGTGACCCCGATCTTGCCGAGCTCAACTTTGAGGGCCTCGATCCGGTCGCATTCTTTGACTCGGAGCGTCTTGACGCCCCGGATGATCGTCGTGCCCTTAGCAAAGCACGCGACAACCGCCAGCGACATCACCGCATCGGGCATGTCACGCATATCGCACATTATGGGGCTCGGCACGGCAATGCCCCTGCACGCGAGTGTGTCGTCCTTTGAAATCAGCGTGCATCCCATCTGCTCAAGCAGCTTCGGGAAGCTGGCGTCGCCCTGCTGGGATCGGTCGAAATCGATACCCTGGACGCGGATCGTTGCCTCAGGCAATAGTGCCCCCGCGGCCCACCAGTAAGTCGCGCCCGAAGCATCGGGTTCAATATCAATCGTAAACCGATCAAGCCCCGGCTCAATCCGCACGACAGCCAGATCCCCCGAGTGCTTGGTGCGGACCCCGAGATGATCGAGCAACTCCAGGGTCATCCTGACATAGCTCGCAGAGGTGACGCCTTCATTCTGAGTCAGCGTGAGCCCGTTGGGGAGGAACGGGGCGATGAGCATCAGCGCCGAGATGAACTGGCTCGACTGCGTTGGTTTAATCTCGATCTGCGTCGGCAGCTGCGTGAGATCCGCCGGCGGCGTGATCCTGATCGGCGGGCAGCCCGGTTTGCCGAGGTATTCAACAGTCGCGCCAAGAGACTGGAGCAGATCGCCGAGTTCTTGGATCGGACGCTCTTGCATCCGCTCGTTGCCGGAGATGGTCAGCGGCGAATCCGCAAGTAGCGCGGCCGCCGCAAGGAACCGCGTCGCGGTCCCGGCGTTGTTGAGATTGATGATCGGATTCGATGGATCGACTACGAGCTTCCCCCCCGTCCCCGTAATCTTGACAGCATGATCCAGCCGCTCAACCTTGGCCCCGAGCAGCTCGATCGCCGCCAGCATCCGCTGGGCATCGTCTGCTTCGATCAGCGGATGATGAATCGTCGATTCACCCGGCGCAAGAGCCGCCAGCATCAACGCCCGGTTTGTCAAACTCTTGGACCCCGGCGGACGGATCGTCACATCAAGCGGAGCCCGCCCAGTAGCACGCGACCATCGCGGCAGCGGAAGCTGATCGGGCAGCGTGTCGATCGTGAGGTTGGAGGGGTCGGGGAAGGTCATCAGAGTAGTTAAGATTCAGCCGTCTTTGCGGAAGACGGCCACGATGTCCTCGACCGGGATCACAAACAGCCGGTTGTCACCCTCGAAATCCACAGGGATCGCGTGCTTGGGGTTGAAGAGGATCCGGTCGTAGTTGACGATCGGGTAGTCGGGGTCGTTGTCAACTTGGGTAGAGATCGCCACGACCCGTCCGGTGATGGTCGGAATCTCGATCTTGTCAGGCAGGTGGATGCCTGATTTGGTCTGCTTCTTGTCCTCGTCCTTACGGATCAGGACACGCGTGCCGATGGGTTCGACGGTTTCGATATTCGAGCTTTTGGGTTTACTGGTGGCCATGCCTGATTATAGGAGGCGCAGCGGTCTAAAGGGGTGTTCCCTGATGGAACAGCAGTTGCCATATGCCTGATTCTCGTGTCCAAATCGAACTCCGCCGGGAGCGGTGTACTTGGCCCGTGTCTATATCGGGGCGTGAAACGGCATAGGTCGTCAGGGCGATGTCAGTTGAGAGTGGGCGAGCATTGAAGTCTTCGAGGGTGCGTGATGCGGCGGGTTCTGCTGGGAGATTGTTGAGGATGTCATCACGGGTAAAGACACGCCCCGAAGCACCGATCTCCGTGAAAGACTCATGGAGGATGGCGGCAAGTCGATCACGATCCGCGCGGACAAGCGGCTGGAGATGCGAATCTTCGAGTGTGTGGAGTTGCTTCGCGAGTTCTGTGTCCATGGGTACGAACCGATCAGTTCATTTCTTTGATGCGCTGGTATTGGCCGGTGGTGTTGAGGGTGATGGTGATCGGGGCGTCTGTCCGGTTTTTCCAGTACCACCCATGATTGCCATCAAAGGCCGCCTCAAAGGTGCCCTCCATCGTGGCCTCGGTACCTTTTTCGTAGATGTGGTAGTTCACTTCGTTCGAGTCGCCATGAAGGTCGTAGAAGGCCTCTCCGGAGCTTGTTGACCAACTGAACTCGACCGATGTGCCCTTGGCCATGGTGATCTTGATCTCGGTGCTCTTGTTCGGATCAAGCGTGACGGACATCTCGTCGGTCTTCGTCTTGCTTTCAGATTCAATGATCGGAAGATCAGCGGCTTGCTCGCCGTTGGTCTCGGCCTCGTTCTCAGCGGCTTCATCCGCAAGAGCAACCTTAATTTCCCCCATCCGCTGGAGCCCGGTGAGCTTGCCAAGCCCCGTCGGGTCAATCCCAAACTCAGCCGGGAGCACGATGGTTACAAGAATCACCGCTGCGGCGATGACCGCAATGATCGTGGACTTGATGAGCTTCGATGTACTCGGAAGCTCGGCGTAGTCTGGGATGTTGGCATTGTGCATGATGAATCTCGATTGAAAATGTGTTGATCAGGAAACAAAATACCCGGTCATCTGGTACCCGACAAACAAGAACCCGGCAGCCATCAGAACAGTATTGGCCCCGTAGGCGTGCTTCATAAAGCCCTTGGACTTCCGCCAGTACCCCATCAGAATAAGAATCCCTGCAAGAGCAAGAATCTGCCCGATCTCGACACCGACATTAAACGAGATCAGATTGATCAGCAGCCCATCGGGCGAAATTTCGTATTCAAGGATCTTGGTCGCCAGCCCGAACCCATGAAAGAGCCCAAAGATCAGCGTCGCTGCTTTGGTATTTGGCTGGAACCCAAACCACCGCTGGTACGCCCCCATGTTGTCAAGCGCCTTGTACACAATCGAGAACCCGATGATTGCATCGATGATGTACGCGTTGATACTGACTTCAAACAGCACGCCACCCAGCAGCGTCACCACATGACCAACCGCAAAGAGCGTTACATAGATAGACACATCCTTGAGCTTGTACAGAAAGAAGATCACACCAAACAGAAACAACAGGTGGTCGTAGCCCGTCATCATGTGCTTGGCGCCCAGGTACATAAACGGCAGCGGCATCATCCCGCTGGATTCCTGGATATACCCCTTGTCACCCGAGGTTACCCCGTGCGCAAGAGCCTCGGGCGTAAACCCGAACATGACGATCATGACCGCCAGCCCGCCCAGGAGGAGTGCGGATTTTGTGCTGTTGATATGCCGTCCCCAAAGATCGATCATGTGTGCTTTCTCTGAGTTCGGATCGACGCCGCTATTCGATGCCCTTGAGGGTCATGTCAATTTCAAGTTTCTCATCCCCGCGTACAACGGTGAGTGCAACAATATCCCCGGGCTTGTGCTCTAGCAGCACCGGGGACCAGGAATCGACGGAGGTGATCGCTTCGCCGTCCCAGTGGGTGATGCGGTCGCCTGACAGGAGCCCGGCGTTGCTTGCTGAGGTGTCGTCAAAGACACGCTGGATCGACAGCCCGCCATCAGCAGCATTGGCGGGGATGATCCCGATGCGGATCTTGGGCTGTTTATTCTCGTCCTCGTCCGCTCTCTGGTTCGGGGCATTTGGATCGCGGCGGTGGATGAACGGCTCGCGGATAGTCGCGGCACTCAATGCGATCTTGCTGGCGACGGTGGCCACGCGGACGCCTCCGGTTAGATCGATGAGATCAACCGTGTCCTCAGGGGTGTGGTATTCGTCGTGGAGACCGGTAAAGAGGAAGATGTTCGGGATATCTTCCTTGTCAAACGAAGCGTGGTCCGAGCGTCCTTCGCCAACGGAGGTCTTGGTGTCGTAGATCATGCCCGACTCGTCGAGATGATCTACGACCAGCGACCGGAGCTGCTCGCTGGAGTTGAGCCCACCGATTTCGAGCGGGTCGAGTTCGAGCCGACCGATCATGTCCAGGTTGATCATGATCTCGTGGTTGGTGATCTCGGTGATGGGGTTGTCCACATAGAACTTGGAGCCATTGAGTCCGGATTCTTCTGCGGTAAAGAGCAGGAAGAGGATCGAGCGTGCGTTGTCCGAATCATTGAGGAGCGCGTACTGCTCGCTGAGTTGCTGGGCTGCCAGGATGACACCAGAGGTCCCAGATGCATTGTCATCTGCCCCGGGGTGGAGCTTACCCTTGTCACCGGAGCGCGAGCCGAAGTGGCCGTAGCCGACATGGTCATAATGGGCCCCGATGACGACAAACTCATCGGCGAGCTCGCCCTTGCCCCTGAGGATGCCGGCGACATTGTCGGTGAAGGTTTTGGTTTGTTCGATCTCGACATCAATATCGACACTGGCACCATCGATGGGTTCAACGACGCCCTGGATATTCGCCTTGGCAATGAGATCATCGAGCGACTGACTCGAGTCGCCGTTGTCAAGAATCCTCTGCGCGGCTTCCGGCGAGATTGAGAGCACGGGGATGTCAAACTTCGGGCCGCCCTTGTTGATCCGCCCCATGGACGCAGGCGGAGAGGTCGAGTCGATGGTGTCGAGGATCCCAGCGGTCGGATCGTTGGCCGAGTGTGGTGAGACGATGAGCACCGCCGAAGCACCGCGTCGTTCCAGGGCGCTGACCTTGTAGGTCAGCCGGGAGTGGTGCGACCAGCGATCCTCTTTCCAGATCGAGTTGCCCTCCTCGTCCATGGGTTCGAACTTGAGGCACAGCGCGATCTTGTCGGTGAAATCTTCGTTTGGACCGAACCCCATGTACGACTCGGGCCCGGAGACGATCGCGTATCCAGCAAAGACGACCTCCCCCGATGCGGTGGTCGATCCGGAGTATGCGAGCGGTGAAAAATCTTCGCCGGCCGTCAGTTCAACGCCGTTGATCGCGAGCGTCTGGGTGGTGGCGGATTTTGATGTCCCCATCGGCATCGGCTGGCGGAAGGACACGTTGGGGGTGATGATCTCAACATCATCGGCTGAAGTTTCTGTCAGATCAAACGCGGGCACGAGCCCGATCTTGCCCATCTCGCTTTCAATAAAGACCGCGGCATCCTCGATCCCCTGCGAGCCCGGGATGCGCCCTTCACGCGCTGGATCAGCAAGGTATTCAATGAGCCGGGTGTACTCCTCGACAAGGGCCTCGTCGACAGCGGGGAGTTCGGCATCGCGTGCTAGCCGGTCGAGATTGCGACGGTTGTTCTCAAGATTTTTCTCAGCTCGCTGCTTGCGGAGCTCTCGGGCGGTCTCAGGGCCGTGAACGCCGGCTGTGTCATGGCTCCAAGCCGGGGCTTGGAGTGTGGCGGCGATGAGGATAGCAACGGCTGGGATCAATGGTTTGTGCATGGATTGAGTGTACCGCGGAGAGTGGGGCTGGTTTCGTAGTTTTCTGGATTATCGCTGGTGTAATCTTGAGCTAGGGGCCACTCTGAACTCTGGGATCCGGTACACGCCGCTGCTGTTGGGGGCGATTGTGATTTGAAACTGGTTATTGCTCACCTTTGCAACTGGAGTATTCGTAAAAAAATCATGTATTACGAATGGTGTATACGGGAGCCCTTCAACTGTGAGGGTTATGGATGTTTGTGTGTCGTTGTAGTTGGCGAGGATGATGTAGCCCTCGCCATTGAGGTCACGCGATCCAAAATCGATGCCCTGGGTAGATGTGGAGAGTGTCCACTGCGTCCAGTGTGGTCGTTGGATGAGCCCGGCTTCCAACATCTGGTTGATCTCGCTGGCGATCTCTGGAAAGCCAGCCCACCAAGGCATGTTGGTGACATCGTTGGGACCCGAGTTGTAGCTGTCTTTCCAGAAGCTCAAGCCCCGGGCGCCGTGTGCGATGGCCCCGAAGATCCGGGGTCGCATCTCGTCGCCGACGCCACGGTTGATCTGGGCGATGGATACGGGCTGGCGTTGGTTCTGGATGTTATCAAGGATGACGAGATTGTTGGTTCGACCTCGTGGGTTGCCTAAGTCGTCACCGATGTAGGTGCCCGTGATGTCGGACATGTGGACTTGATCATTCAGGTGTCGGCGTGCGTGACCGATGGTGCCATTGAGTGTGAAGACGGGATGGAGACGGTCATTATTTGCATCGGTGTCTTCTTGATGGATGACATCGGTGATCGTTTGGTGGACCGACCACTCGGCGTTCTCCTCATTATCCCAGTAAATGTAAACAATGTCGTCTGTGAGCCCTTGTGCTTTTATGATCGCTAGATCGTTGCTTAAATCCGCAGCATTGTTGTAATCAGGATTGCTCGGGATCATGTAGCGTGAGATGTCGTACCCCGACATCATCCCCGCTTGCTTCGCCCGTGTGATGATCGAAGGGCTCCACGCGCGTGCTTCCATATTGAAACCCTGTGCGGAATAGTCCGTCCAGTTTGGGCGAAACGGATCGCCGCTCATCGCAAGCGGGAAGAACGGCTCCCATGTTGTTCCGTTGCGGAGAACTTCGATATTGCCAAGATCATCGATGCGGGTCTGCTTACCATTGAACTCAACCTTTGGTGTCGGGGGTTGCTCGAAGCCCATGCCTTCACCAAAATAGAAATCGTCAACCCAGACATCACGATTGACACCTTCGATCGGGTTGTTGACCCAGATCCAGAGTTGGAGTTTACTGACGGGCGTCCCGTTGACCTCATCTGGGATCTGAATGAATCCTGATATTTCTTCCCATTCCCCCGGTTTCGAGTTGCCCCATCGGCCATTGAAGTACGGCGCCCCGAGGAACCCGCCCGTAGCGGATTGATAAAAGAAATACAACCGCACAACCGGAGGGGGCCAGCCGGAAACGAGATCGGTTTTTATGTAAGCAGAATATGTATAGGTCTGTCCTGGATTCACAGGGACAAAGGACTGAAACGGGGTGTTGATCCCATCGTCAGTGTCATGCATTCTCATTGACCCCGTGCCCGCAGAGCGAGAAACCGCCGCGTCATAGATGGCCCCGTCGCGAAACCATTGCCCGGGTCCGTCGAAAGTTGGATTGGAGACAAGATTTGGACCCATGCGTGTTTGGTGCGGGCGTGTTTCCCAGTCGTCCGGGGCCGCGATCGATCTGCTTGTAATCAACGAAACCGTTCCCAGAGAGAGCAGTACGATGGCGGCGGATCTGAAAGCAAATGCCGAGTAGAGAATTTGTATGAACTGGTGGCCACGCTTCATACATTCAATTGTAAAGAAGAGAACCGGTCGATACAAGAGGAAATCTGTGTGCTGGCACTATTTTTCAGTGGCAGATGTTGTAATGTGCACTGTAAGCTTTGTACAGAGCATGGTGGTGAGTTGTTCGAAGGTGGGAGCATTTGATTGGCCAAGAAGTTGGGCGATTGAAGTCACAGGCCTGCCCGCAAGCCCGCATGGGACGAGCAGTTTGTAATGATCCATATCGGGATTCAGATTCAGCGCAAGCCCATGAAGCGTGATCCACTTCCGGACCCGAACACCGATCGCCGCAATTTTGGCGGGTTGATCATTCTCAAAGTGAAGCGTGGGGTTGTCCTTTGGCTCGATCCAAACACCAGTCGCGTCGGGGTCGATAGAGCCCTTGATGCCATACACATCGAGCGTGTCGATGATGGCGGATTCGAGCAGCCGGATGTAGTCATGAATACGGAGCTTGGCCGCGTTGAGATCGATGATCGGGTAGCACACGAGCTGCCCCGGCCCGTGGTAGGTGACATCCCCGCCCCGGTCGGTTTGGTGGAGGGTCACGCCTTGTTCTTTGAGGAGTGCTTCAGAAGCAACCACATGCGACTCGGCTTCGGGCCGCTTGGTAATCGTAATGATCGGCGGATGCTCCACCATGAGAATCCGCCCCAGTTCCGGTTCCCCTGAGTCCCGCGAAGCGAGGATCTGCGTGTGGTGCTCGCACTGGGTCCGGTAGGCATCCTCGTAGGGCATATTTCCAAGGTCAATGAGCGTGGTATTGGATGGTTTGGCCTGTTGAGTCACGGTCGATGATACGCACGCGACCTAGACTTTCGGCATGCCCAATATCCACCCAACCGCGATTATTGATGACCAGGTCACACTGGCCGACGATGTTCAGATCGGCCCGTTCTGCGTCCTCAATGGCGACATCACCCTCGGCGCGGGTGTGCATCTGATCGCTTCGGTCCACATGCAAGGCCCGCTGACCGTTGGGGCGGGCTCCGTGTTCTATCCGGGCTCATCGATGGGGTTTGGTCCTCAGGACATCAAGGTCAAATACGGCGACCCCACAGCCGGGGTGGTCATAGGGGACGAATGCGTATTCCGCGAGAGCAGCTCAGTACACGCCGCATCAAACGAACACACCCCAACGCGCATCGGCGACCGCGCGTTCTTCATGGTCAACACCCATGTCGGACACGATGTACAGATGGGAACCGATGTAGTACTGGTGGTCGGCGCGGGCGTAGGCGGGCATGCCGAGATTCAGGACCGCGTGATTCTCGCGGGTGGGACGATGGTTCATCACTTCGGGCGGGTCGGCCGTCAGGCAATGGCCTCGGGATTGACGGTGTTATCAAATGACCTGCCGCCATATTTCCTTGCTGCTGAACGCAACACAGTCGTGGGGCTGAACTTGGTCGGAATGCGGCGATCCGGCATGAGCCGTGATGAGATCAACGCAGTACGATCGGCATACTCAGAAGTGTTCAGGAAGAACCCGCCAATGCAGGAGATGCGAGAAATGCTCGCCGAGCGGGCCAAAGAATCCAAAGGGGTCGATGATATTTATCAGTTCATTCTCAAATCCAAGCGGGCGATCTGCCCGGTGGGCGGGCGGCGTTTGTCGCGGACGACTGAGCATCAATCGCGGGCAGATGCCGGGGTATGAGTATGCCTTCTAAACAGTCTGTGGCTCAAGGGGCGGCGAGTCATCCGCTCGATGGTGCAAGCGGCGCACTGTGTGTCCTCGCGTCAGGATCACGCGGCAACTGCTCGGTGCTGGTTATCCCCTCAACCAAAGACACCCCAAGACGAGTCTACCTCATCGATGCGGGCCTCAGCCCAAGGCGGACCGCCAAGCTCCTCGACGAGCGAGGTATCCGTCCAGACGAAGTAGACGCGATCATCTACACACACTTGGACACCGATCACTGCTATGCCGGATGGGTCAAAGCGATCCGCCCCGGATATTTCAGAGCCAAACTGATGATCCACCGCGGGCACATGGGCCGCGCAGAGCGAATGGGCCTGCTCAGCGCCCATACCGAACCCTTCGACGGCGAGTGCGAGTTGGCCAGCAATGTGAATGTCTACACCGAGGTGCTCTCCCACGATTCGCTCGGAGTCGCGTGCTTCCGATTTGTAATCAACGGTGAAGACGGCGCCGCGGCCCATCTCGGGTACGCGACCGATTGCGGGCGGGTGACATCCGGACTCATCGAGCACATGCGAGGTGTCGACACCCTCGCCATCGAATCCAACTACTGCCCGCAGATGCAACAAGACTCCGATCGTCCTGTGTTCCTCAAAAAACGAATCATGGGCGGCTCCGGCCACCTGAGCAACCAGCTCAGCGCCGATGCCGTGGCCAGGATGCGGGTGCGGGAGCATCTGGTCTTACTGCACCTCTCCCAGCAGTGCAACACGCCCGATCTGGCGGCTTGCGAGCATGATCATTCCAAACTGACCCGCACGATCTCCTCTCAGCACGAAGCAACGCCCTGGATCCCCATCAACGCGGGCCCGCAAGAACTCGACATCGTGTTCCCACGCGTCAAGCCCAAACAGGCGTCACTCTTTAGCAGCGGGAAGTAGCTATGAACACTACACGGGGATCAGAACGCGAATCGGGTTCCGGTCGCCGTGGGGTGGGGTCGAGGGTGGTCTTTAAACTCAAACGATTCGTCCGTTACATCGGTCTCCACAAGCGTGTCATCACGATGCCCGATGGGGTCAAGTACCGCGAGCTCTCAGGCATCTCGATCCGGCGGGCCATCAGCGAGCACGGGCCGGGGTACAAGCGGTTCGATGTACGGTTCCCTTGGGTGGACTCGGAAGGCCGCCGGGGGCTGCGGATCCGCTACACCGCCAGCCGGGTCTACGGCGATGTCGGGCACGATCCCAGAACCACGCTCTACGCCCAGGTCCAAGATCTCATCACGCCGGGATTCAGGGTTCTGGAGGTCGGGTGCGGGACCGGATCAGGATCAGCGATGCTCGCTCAGTTCGTAGGCCCATCGGGGGGGGTGGTCGCGGTCGATCGCGATGGCCAGGCGATCCGGTTTGCCCGGATGAGGCACCAATCAGACCACTGCGGGTTCGAACTCGACTGGATCGAAGCTGTCAACGGCGAGATCAGCGGGGCCTTCGAGGCTGTAGTCGGTGTCGATCTGATGCGGGAAGCGCCCGATTCATACCATCGCCACGAAGCGACCATCGAGATCGCCCGGGTCGTGCGCCCCGGGGGGGTTCTGGTGCTGATCGTGTCCAATCCCGAAGAGCTTGATGCTCTGGAAAGAGGCTTCGGAACAGGCATCGACGGGAACAAGGGATTCGGGTTCAAAATCGAACGCCGACTCGAACAATGTCCCCGCAGCGGCTGGTCCGGGGTCGCCCTGCGTCGTCCGGGCGAGTCGAGCCCGCCTGGGCACCAAGATCACAATCCTCCGGGCCCATTCCAGTCCTGAGCGGGCTCCAAGACCAGATTCGGGCGTCCGCAGGCCTATCCTTAGTACCTATGAGTGACCACAACAATTCAAATCAAGCCGACGCAAACCCCTCCGGCGGGGGCACCACCATGTCCGATGCCGAAGGCATCCTGAATGTGGAACAAGCTCAAGAGTTTGCCAAACGCATCGGGTCTTCGCTGCTCGGTGATAAGTGCGAGCATGTGGTGATCCTCGATGTCACCAAATCGTCGCCCGTGACCGGGTTTATCGTGATCGGCTCGGGCACCTCAGCCCGCCAGATGCGATCAGCACTCGAGAATCTCGAAGATGTTGCCAAAGACTTTGACACCAGCGCGTTCCAGATATCCAATGACAACGACGCCCTGTGGTTGCTCGCAGACTTTATCGATGTGGTCGTCCATGTCTTCGAGCCAAACGCTCGGGCTCATTACGATCTCGAATCCATGTGGCCCCTTGCTCCGCGAATCGAAGTCCCCCCGTTTGTCCCCCCGACCCGACCAGCAGGCGGTGGAGGATCGGCGTGAGTGGGGATGGGGTCAGCCGAGTGCGCGTAGAACTCGGGGAGCGGGGCTACGACATCCTGATCGGTGCCGGGGCGATCAGCGAAGTTCAATCTCAGCTTGAATCAATGCACAAATCCGGTGCCCGCCGCGCCTTTGTCGTTCTCGATACCGGTGTGCCTCAGCGGTTCGCCGATCAACTCGCAACCATCGCATCCGAGGTTGGTCTAAAAGTGACCGCCGCCACGATTACGCCCACAGAATCAATCAAATCGATCGCGACCTATCAGGACCTACTCGGGCAAATCGCCGCCAGCGGGCACTCGCGGGTTGATCCGGTGATCGCACTCGGAGGAGGGATAGTGGGGGATCTCGCAGGATTTGTCGCGGCCAGCTACCGCCGTGGTGTCCCAGTAATCCAGTGCCCAACAACACTGCTCTCGATGGTGGACGCATCGGTCGGGGGCAAAACCGGGTTCAATCTCCAGGTCTCAAACGAGGACGGCTCAACGGGTCTGCTCAAAAACCTCGTCGGTGCGTTCTGGCAGCCAAACATGGTGATCGCGGACATTGATGTGCTCGACTCACTTGAAGATCGCCAGCGACGATCCGGGCTCAGCGAATGCATCAAGCACGGCTTCATATCGGCCGGGGTTGGCCACAGTGGATTGCTGGACTGGATGATCGAGCATCTCGATGCCATCGAGGCCTTCGATCCTTCAACGATCGCCCAACTCGTAGAACGGAATGTATCACTCAAAGCCAGCGTCGTCGCGCTCGATGAGCGGGAAGACACTTCCAAATCAGGCGGGCGGATGCTCCTGAACTTGGGCCACACCTTTGGGCACGCGATCGAGACCATCGGGCATCTTTCGCCCATCGCATCGGACAATTCGCTCGCCCCGTTGCACCACGGCGAGGCGGTCTCACTCGGCATGGTCGCGGCGTGCCGGGCGGCTGAAGTCGAGTCCGGACTCGATCAATCCGTAGGCGACGAGCTGTGCAGTTTACTCGGGCGAGTTGGACTCCCTGTACATGTGTCCGGGCTCCCAAGCAACACCGAGTTGATCGCGCGGATGGCCCACGACAAAAAAGCAACGGGCGATTCAATCCGGGTGGTATACCCTACTGCGCGAGGCCGATGCGCGATTGTCGATGCTGCCTCCGAGCCTTCGATCAGCGCCGGGTTTGATGCGATCCGCGTGTAACCCGAGCTGTTCGGTCACCAGATCCGGGGGAACCAACAAGATCGTGCAAGAAGTCGGGCGATGATTGGAGCCCGATCGGGTTGTCTTCCGATAAAACCTTCCATCGGGCTTGTTCACCGATGAAAGGCCAGTCTCCACTTGCGAACGATCGTCATTATAAATCAGAAGGGTGGGTGTGGGAAGACCACCAGCGCAATCAACCTTGCCGCCGGATTCGCTTCGCGCGGATGCCGGACGCTGTTGGTGGATATGGATCCCCAATCGCATTGCGCCGCGGGCCTGGGGGTCCCCGAAAGCAAGCTCGACCAAACCGTCTATGACGCGCTGCGAACCGGCCCGGACACAGAGCTCAACCGCGAGCGTTTGGTCTGGCATGTCTCACGGAACCTAGATCTGATCCCGAGCCACATGATGCTCGCCGGAATCGAATCAGCCAACGGCGGGCTCATGGGCCAGCCAGACAAAGAACTCAGATTACGATCCGTGATCGATCGAATCTCGCGGGTAAGTCAAGATGCAGACGAATCCGGGCAGGTGCCACGCCGGTACGATGTCTGCCTGATCGACTGTTCGCCTTCCATTGGTCTGCTGTCCTACAACGCGATCGCCGCCGGTCGCGAGGTGATCATCCCCGTCGAGACCAGCTTCTTCTCGCTCAAGGGCGCCGCCAAGCAGGTCCAGACCGTCCGGTCGATCGCGCGCCGTGTCGGGATGCGTCTCAACCCAAGAGTCCTCGCCACGATGCACGATCCGTCACAGCCGCTGGCGCGTGACCTTCTCGACGATCTCCGCGACCGCTTCGGCAGCGCGCTTATCCCATTGGTGATCCGCTACGACCAGACGCTCAAAGAAGCCGCGAGCTACGGCCAACCGGTTGAGAGCTTCCGAACCGATTCAAACGGAGCCGAGGACTACCGCTCATTGTGCGAATGGCTGATCGAGCACGCCACGATCGATCGCCCAGAGCCGGGCGAAGAACCAGAAAACGCCCCCGTTGGCCCTGTCCAAGAAACCTGCGAAATCGAGCTGGTGCCAGACGAACCAACAGAGCTGCTCGTCGCTTCATCAGCCGGCGGAACCGCACAGCTGATCGCCCAGAAGGTTCAATCAGTCGGTATCAAGACCCCCGCACTGACTCGGGCCCAGGAGATGGTGGTCCGATCGCGGAACCTGAACCATGAACCATCAACCAAAGCCCCAGGCACACAGCTCCGCCGATCCATGATGCCCCATCGCCCGGTCGCCATCGAGGTTGTCGACGACCGAGTAGTCACCCCCGCAACCACGGCACCGATTGAACGGGTCAAGCACCTGCTCGGTGTGCGTGCAGTGACGGGCGGCGTGCTGTTCGTCCAGCCCGCAACACTGGGTCAGCACATTCAGATCGCGGGCAGTTTCAACGCATGGAACCCCGTGCTCTCCGAACTCCGACACAACGAATTGCTCGGGATCTTCGAACTCTACTGCAAACTCCCCGCGGGCTCATACGAATACAAACTCGTGGTCGATGGCCAATGGGTACTCGATCCGCACAACCCGACAAGCATCAAAAACGGAATCGGTTCACAGAACAACATCGTCCGCGTCCGGGCGTAAGTACGGCAATCAGCACACAACGCTCACAGGCCCGGAGGGTCTGGCCAAGAGTGGAGACTCACAATGGATCACAACGACGAACTCAATCAGAACAGCGAGAACCCCACCGGACCGGGCGGGTACATGAAACTCGCCGGGATCGAAGACGGCGAGTACGACGCGTTGGCTGATTTGTTCCTCGGCGAAAGCGAACTCGCACCAGAGCCATTCTCTAACACCGGAACCGACGCGGTCGATAAACCATTGCCTTCGGCGCCAACAGCCCCAGTACGACTCGCCCAGCCGGCGGGCGGCGATTTCAAGCTCCCGCAATCGCCAGTCGAAGTCATGACCCCCGTTGATGAGTATGAAGATAGAGAACCGGCGATCGGTTCAATGCCCAGCATCGAAGCCGTATTGCTCGGCCATCTCCCAGTCCGCGCCTCGCTATGGGTCCGCCAGTACGCATGCTCAACGGCAAGGCGGCGCGATGAAATTGTCGCTCTGGTCCGTGCGGCAGCCGGCTCCACATCCGTAGATCTCATTTCTGGCTCACATCAAATCGATTCCGCGGTCTGCGGCTCATTGCACGAAGCCCTCCAACGAGTCAACACAATCGCCGACCGCGTCATCCTCCGTGTAGACGAAACCACAGAACCAGATCTGCTCGATCGCGAAGAGATTGACGAGATCACGATCCTGACCGGTGCCGACGAAGCCGCGATTGTCTCCTCGTACCGCTTAATCAAAACATTAACCAGTGTCTGGGACGCCGATGAAGTGATCGGCGCTCCGCACCTCCGCCTCGCCGTGATGGGCGCCACCGGCCAACAGGTCGCCGATGCGAGCACGAAACTCTCACGCGCGGTCGATGCATTCCTCGATCGCCCCATCGAAATAGTCGACGCCGCAGGCCGCATCGACGCGACCGGGACCACCAATATATTCCGCGACACCGTCGCGCACCAGGTGACCACGATTCTCGACGACCTCATCGAGATCGGCTGCGGCATCCCCCATCTCGACGGCTGGCAAGAACGCGAATCGCTCGCCGGGCTCGTCGAGGATGAATCCATCGCGGCAGCCGTCAGTCCAGACACAGGACCCGTTGCACAAACCGTCTTTGTTGATACCAATCCAGTTGCCAAACCGATCGACAAACCAATCGCCAAAGCCGCGGCCCCAGTATTGACCGGGCTCGGATCGATGATCCAGGGACTGGCCCGCCTCGAAACCCGTTGCCCGTTTGCGCTCGATGTTGAGTTGTGCGTCGACACATCCGGATCGCTGCATCTGGTCGCCGGCGACGAGCACGACGGCCCGATGGCCCGCCTTGAAACAGTCCGGGCGTGGGTCCGTGACCATCTGCCCCTGATCCTGCGTGCCGAGACCACGCTCGCAATGCCCAGCGCAGACGACCGTTCCTCAGAAATCGGCCTGCACCTGATCTCAAGCGATCCGCAAACCCTCCGAGGCCTGATCGACTCGCCGGTCCGTATGTACGCACTCGCCGAGGTCACCGTCGGCGGACAGCAAGCAAAGATCGCCACGCCGATCAACTGATCGCCTGGTGTTCAGACAGAAAAATGAGAAAGGCCCCGAGTGCACGCTCGGGGCCTTGTTAGTAGTAAGCAATACTAAACGATACGATCAGGCTGTGTGCGCTTTGGCGACGCGCAACTCTTCGAGCTTGCGTGGGTGCTCGATGTGGGCCGCGTCGATGACATACTGTGCACCATCGTTGTCCATGTCCGGGAGGTGGTACATGAGATCAAGCATGGTGTCTTCCATAACCGCGCGGAGTGCGCGAGCGCCGGTCGCACGCTTCGCAGCTTTTTCTGCGATCGCGAGCAAAGCGTCCTCGGTGAATGTCAGCTCAGCACCTTCGAGTGAAAAGAGGTACTGGAACTGCTTGACAAGCGCGTTCTTAGGCTCGGTCAGAATCTGAACAAGCGCATCGTGCGTCAACGGCATCAGCGGGGTAATCACAGGGAGACGCCCGACAAGCTCGGGGATCACCCCGTACTCAACAACATCGACATTGGAAATCTGTGATTGGAGCCACTCGGTCTCAAGGTCCTCGTTGGCAAAGTGCTGACGACCCTTGGTATCATTCGAATCAGTCGCGGCACCGCCAAACCCGATCCGGGTTTTGCCAAGACGACGACGGACAATATCCGTCAGCCCCACAAACGAACCGCCACAGATAAAGAGGATGTTCGTGGTATCAAACTGGATGTACTGCTGCTCAGGGTGCTTGCGTCCGCCCTGAGGAGGCACATTGGAAACAGTGCCCTCGAGCATCTTGAGGAGCGACTGCTGGACCCCCTCGCCCGAAACATCACGGGTGATCGAGACATTGCCAGAGGTCTTGCCGACCTTGTCAATCTCATCAATATAAATAATTCCACGCTGGGCGGCTTCAACATCAAAGTCCGCCGCCTGCAAAAGCTTGAGCAGCAAGTTCTCGACATCCTCACCAACATAGCCGGCCTCGGTCAGCGTTGTCGCATCACCAATAGCAAACGGCACCTTGAGCATCCGCGCCATGGTCTTCGCTAAAAGCGTCTTGCCCGAACCGGTCGGACCAATCAAGAGGATGTTGGACTTGTCAAGCTCGATGTTATCGGCGTTCTCGCTCTCGTGGTGCATCAACCGCTTGTAGTGGTTGTGGACCGCGACCCCGAGCGATCGTTTGGCGATCTGCTGGCCGATGACATACTGATTCATAAACTCGACGATCTCGCGTGGTGACGGGATCTCGGAGAGCTGGGCAGAGATCGACGAAACCCGCCGGCGTTCCTGCTTAAAGATATTCTGGCAGAGTTCTACACAGTTGTTACAGACATACACCTCGCCCGGGCCTTCGACCATCGGGCCGACCTCGCGGGAAGTTTTGCCACAGAACGAACAGGTCGTGACCTTGCGTCCTCGGAACCCGCCGTCGCCACCATCGCCGCCAGATCCCGAGCCGCCAGCACCGCCTCCTCCTGATGGGCCGTCACCGGATCCCGTCGTCGAGGTTGGACCAGAACCATCAGAGCCAAGGGCACTCACTGGCTGGGCTTGAGGTGTTGGGGTGTTTTGTGGGGCACTTTGGGGGGTGGATGGGTCGGTGTTGGGCATGATGCTCTCTCATGGAGGTTGCCTACCAAAATAAGATCGTCGGCAGGTTCCTTTGGTATCGGGTCGATCGGGGTACGGGCTCAACCCGTTCCGAAGGGCTTTTTCATCGATTTCGCGCGGTTTCTGCGCGTTGCATTCTTCGACCGAAAACCCTAGCCCGCAAGGGCCCCAAGTGCCAGTTTGCTTGATCGAGAATCCGACACAGTTTGCAGACAAACCCCGCATAATCGGCAGAATCGGCACACCGGCGGTTATGAGTCCAGATCAAGCTCATCAAGAAGCGGATCCGTAGGCTTCGTTTCGGGTTCCTGGCGTGTTTCGATGTCATCCTGCACCTGCCGAAGAACCGCACTCCGGGCGCTGGCAAACTCCGCATCGTCGATCTCCCCAGACTTATGCATCTGGTGGAGATGGTCCAGCAGCCCAGAAGACCCCACGCTGGCGGAGCTGTCCTTATCCAGCATCTTCCGCCGAAGGTTCATGATGATCAAACCACCAATCCCAACGATCACAATGAGGATGATGATCCACACGAGCATCGAAGAGATCGAACCGGATTGTCCCAGGGTCGTATGAACCATGCCCAAAGTATACACCAAAGTCTAATACGACCGGGAAACGATCTCTTCGCGAAGCGGGATCAGCAGGCTTGGGACCGCATACCGATCCACCAAGTCCTGCCCCCGCTCAATCAGATCATCAAGCTGGGAAGTCAGGTCTTTCAGATCAGTCACCGGGTCATACCGGCGGAGTGTGAGGTAGACAGAGATCGGATCATTGCCTGAGGTAGCGCCCGCCGCCCCGGCTTTGGTCCCGGTGCGGGTCTTGATCTCAAAGTGCGCCTCAAGCCCCTTCTCATTCAACAGGTTCATCCCAAGCAAAGGCTGGCAGTCATTGATCTTAATGTCTTCATTGTCAATCAGCGCCGCCAGCGGCGATCCACTCAACAACGCACTCGCCGCGATCTCGTCATGATTCTCTTTGGCCGCAAGATCAAACCCATACAGCAACTCAATGTACTCAAGATCCAACGGCGAGATCGAAAGGTAATACGGCGAAACCTCCGCCGCCATCCGGTGCACCGAGTACATCTCGTCCTCGGTCGTCGGATTCACAACCCCAGACCGCACCGACGCCGCACGGATCGCCATCCAGCGGTGGGGGGCCGCGTTGGCAGCAGACTCCAAAGCCAGCTCATCCTTGTACCGACGGAAAGAGTTCATCGCCGGGAACGACCTGCGGGCACGCTCAAACAAATCCAGCACCGGCTCCCGGTTCGTCGGGAGCTCCATGCGGACATTGAGCTTGGCATTGATATAAAAATCAGAGCAGAGAGCGCGGTACGAACTTGGCATCTGCGGGCCTCCTGCCGTGTGGGTTGCCTAATGGCTGGCTCGAATGGATCGTCCTGATCCAACGAATTAATTGTAGCATAAGAATCCGAATTATGCGTCGGAACGGGCAGAATGCCGCACAATGGGGACAAGTTGTCTATAAGTCAACGCCCGCCAGAGCCACTCGAAGGGCCCCATCGTAAACACCCGTAACCACAGCATTGAGAACACGATATTGATCGCCCAAACCGTAAATACAACGAGCCACAGCTGTGGATATTCGATAGTTCCATACTTCCCAAAGCCGTAGCCGTAGAAAAAAGTTGTGCACAGAATGGTGTGCAGGAAGTAGTTCGTCAGCGCCATCCGCCCTACTGAAGCCAGCGGCCCCGTGATTATCCGCGCCGGAGCCCACTTGGCCAGCGCGATCACAAACGCTCCAAACCCAAACGCCAGTGGCACACCAATCGGCTGAGCCACCGATTGCCAGATAAACCCAGGTGCAAGATCAAAGGTACTCTCAATATAGATGTAACCAAACACCGTCGTAGGGATCCCGATCCCGAGGCACACAATTGCGGTCGTGATGTAAAACTTCATCGACCGCTCACCCGTCAAGATACCCATCCGGGTCAGCCCCATCCCCATCGACATCATCCCCAAAAGCATCGGAAGCATGAGCGGGATAAACAAGAGTTCAACCAAGAGTACTGTGAAGAATCTGGTTTGAAACCCATCGAAGTAGGTCCCCGTATAAGCCGCAAGCTCTATAGCCGGGTCCATTGAAAGCTGGTTGATATCAATATTCCCCGCGCTCAGCGACCAATACCCAAAGGCCGAGAAACCGACCATCAGCAACGAACCACCGATGTAGTACAACGCCATCCCGCCCCAGAACAAAAGCTTGGGATTGAATCTACGGATCCACCACAACAGCGTCAGCCCAGTAGCAGCATAAAACGCGAGGATGTCCCCGAACCACAAGCCATACGCATGCAGCAGCCCAAACATCAGGAGGATGCCGCACCGGATATACCAAAGCCCTGCCCCGTCGCTGAGCTTTGGACTTCTTTCATATCGTTCATCGCAGTTGCATTCCGGGCAAGAAGCGTCTCCCGAGAGCCCGACCAGCGGGTAGCGACAACGCTTGCAAGAAGTCATCGGCGCGCGGCTGTCAAACTTCCGAGCATACATAATCACGCCTGACCCAAACAACAACGCAAAGAGGAACATGAACTTGCCCAAAAAAGCAGTCGAAGTGATCGCATGCCCCAACTCATTTGCGGGGGTGTCCCCGATGACCCGGAAGTCCGTCATCGCTTGCATCGGCCAAGAAAAGGCAACGATGTTCGGAACCAGAATCCCAAGCAGAGCAAACCCCCGCAGCGTATCAACAGCCCCAAATCTCTCGGTGGACTTGGTCGGAGCGATTTTGGTCTTTGCTTTGCTTACTTGGTCATGATCCATTCAATAATTCCCTCTGTATCAGTCAGATCCTCGATCGTCCAGTCAGCCCCCGAAGCCTCAAGCTCCTCAAAGCTCGCATGCCCAGTAGCCACCGCCAGCGCCCGGCACCCATTGTCCTTGGCGCAACTGACATCATGCTCGGTGTCACCGATGATCACCACAGATTGGGGATCAATATCAACAGATTCTACATCCCGGTAGTTGCCGATCGCCACCGGAGGCAAATGCGCACGCACCGGCGAAACATGCGGCGACGAATCACCCCATGCATTAATCGTAAACAATCCCGGATCAAAACCCGCCGCCTTGATCTTGATCGTCCCCGTCTCCTCATAGTTCCCAGTAAGCAGCCCCATCGCAGGACGGCTCGGATGCGATGCCGTCGCAAATACCAGTTCGTGCGCCCCAGGCAATGGCTGGGCCACAGACCGCGATCTCGAAAGGGTCTCAAGCCGCTCGTGATACCCAGTCCGCATCGACTGGATATGCACCGCAGCCGGATCAATGTTGTTGAGCACAAGCATCTCCGCGATGATCACAGGGTCCAAAGCCCCACCAAACGAGACTCCCTCGACCGTAAAGTTCGGCGAAAACAGCGATTGCCCCGCCTCACGAAGGCAAGTGATCCCGATGTGATCGGATCTGAGCAGGGTCATATCAATGTCAAAGAGAATCAGCATGTCAGCCTCGGAGCAAAATTGAATAGATCGGGTCAGTCCAACCAATATAGCCGAGCCCGTCCGATCAAATCACCCGTTTTAGCCTCTCAGGACACAGAATCGCCAGTTTACTGGCACACGCACGAATCGGGGCTACTCTTAGAGGCGAACGCCTCGGATTCCGCTCTGCTTTCGGCTCATCAACTCGCCGTACGGACAACCCCAAACCAAGGCCACGCGAGAATAGAATGAAGAACCGTTTTTAACCTCGTCGACTGCGACCGGGGGAGAGTTGATCGCGTGAGTCTGCATACCCCACAACCAAACGACGATGTCCAACGCGTCCGAGACGCGTCTGATATCGTTGGCGTCATCGGCGAGTGCATCACCCTCAAGCCCAAAGGCCGAGAGTATGTCTGCCTCTGCCCCTTCCACGACGACCACTCCCCATCCATGTGCGTCGTCCCCGCCAAACAAATCTTCCACTGCTTCGTCTGCGGCGCCGGAGGCGATGTCTTCACCTTCGTACAGCGATATCACTCCATGGACTTCAGAGAAGGCCTCACCTTCCTCGCCGAACGGGGCAACATCGAACTCACCCCCTTCAAACCAAGCAGGCAATCCGGGAACGATTCCCCAGAACAGCAGTTCCCAACCGGCTCATCCAAACAAGACATCCTCCTCGCAAACGAACAAGCCCAAAGCTACTTCCGCGCCTTATTCGCACACCCCGAGCACGGCAAAGTCGCAAGAGAACTCGTCGAACGCCGAGGCATGTCACCCGAGATCGTAGAAAGATTCGGAGTCGCCACCAGCGCCGACCGCTGGGACGGTCTCCTGATGACCATCGACAAAAACAACCTCAACACCGATGCCTTCACCGACGCCGGGCTCCTCAAAACCCGCGACAGTTCTTCAGGAGGGGGCGGCCAGTACGACGCCATGCGCAATCGCCTCATCTTCCCCATCTGCGACCAGATCGGCCGCGTCATCGCCTTCGGGGGCCGCCGCATCAACGACGACGACGATCCAAAGTATCTCAACAGCCCCGAAACCCTCGTATTCAACAAATCACGAACCCTCTACGGCCTCAACCACGCCCAGCGCGCTATCAAACGCAAACGCGTCGCCGTCATCGTCGAAGGCTACACCGATGTCATCGCCTGCCACCAGCACGGCGTAGAAAATATCGTCGCCACACTCGGCACCGCGCTCACCAAAGGCCACGCCACCATCCTCCGCCGCCTCTGCGACACCGTTGTCTTGCTCTTTGATGGCGATCAGGCCGGTCAACGCGCCGCCGACCGCGCCATCGAGGTCCTCTTCTCCGAGACCATCGATATCAAAATCGCCGCCCTCGCCGGGTACACCGACGCCAAAGACCCCGACGAACTCCTCAGCCAGGACGACGGCCAGGCAATCTTCAACCAAGCAATCGACGGCGCGGTCGATCTCCTCAAGTGGCGTTTCGACCGCCTCCGCGCCGAACTCGCCGGGGCAGGGGCCGCCAGGGTCACACAGCGCATCGAAGAAGAAATCCGCACACTCCTCGATCTCGGCATCGAAAAACTCAGCCCCATGCGCCGCCAGCTCATGATCCGCCAGATCGCCGGAGCCGCCGGCGTATCCGAGCAGGTCGTCAAAGCATCCATGCGACTCGGCCGACGCGTCCCCGCATCAATAGAACCCAAAGACTCGGCCCCAATGGAGCACGAGTCGCCCATCACCCCCCGCGAGTTGCTCCTCGGATGCCTGCTCAGCGACGCCAAGCTCTGGCTCACAATGACCTCCGATGAGCACGACCTGCTCATGACCACCGCCTTCCAATCCTCAGCTTCAGCAATGGTCGCCCAGGCCCTGCACGAGAGCGTCGAGAACGGATCAGGAACCGGTTTACACCAAGTTTTGCAAGAACTCGCCGAAACAATGGCCCAAAGTGCTGGCGAAGAATCACACGCAGATCCCGTCGGCCGTGCAACTTTATTGTGCCGAACGGTTGAACAACAAAGCGAGGGATCAAGCGAACGCCTCACACGACTCATGCGTGAATGTGTCCGCGAAGTCTCAATGTCCGACGAGAGCGGACACAGTACAGCCCTTGGAGAAACAGACGAGATCGAGCAACTACGGATGTTTGCACAACGCCAGCAATCAATAAGAAACAAATACGGCACCATGCGAGGACGGCTATCAAGCGGTGACGAGTAAGGCACATATGTAAGTCGTTGCTCACCGAGCAACGCGTGCTAGGATGAGTGCATTCATTGCACGAGTAGGGAGAAGTATGATCGGGATCACACATCCATCAGTAACAGCCTTGATCGAGTCCGGACGCACCCGCGGCTGGCTCAGCTTCGAAGAGCTCAACAACATCCTTCCAGACGAACTCGTCGACTCGGTCGCCGTCCACGCAATCGTTGCGATGATCGACGACGCCGGGATCGAGCTCATTGACGAGATGGAGTTCAGAGGCCGCGTATTCCGCGCAAAGCGATCCGGTGACGCACGAACCCTCGAAAGCATCCAGCACCTCGACACCGAGTTCCGCGCCATGTCCGTCCCAGGCGGAGAACACCTCGGCCAGAACGAATCCCTCCGCGTTCGGATCAACTCCCCGCATTTCTCAGGCACCGTCGTCCTCGATTCCGAAGACCTCAAGCAAGCCAAGAACGATGTCGAAGAAGCCAAAGGCATGAACGACCGCGTCGTCCAGCGCGATCTCGACGAAGCAATCAGCGCCGAAACCGACCGCCGCATGGACGACCCCGTCCGCATGTACCTCTCACAGATGGGCACCATCCCACTGCTGACCCGTGAAGAAGAAGTCCGCCTCGCCAAAAAAATCGAGATGACGCGGATGATCTTTCGCCGCCGCAGTCTCGAGTGCGACTACATCATCACCCAAGCCGTCGAAACCCTCAAACTCGTAAGCGACGGCAAACTCCCCTTCGATCGCACCATGCGCACCAGCACGCTCGATGAGAACGCAAAGGAAAAACTCCTCACCCGCATCCCGGCAAACCTCCCAACAGTTGAGATGCTCCTCGGGCTCAACCGCCAAGACTGGGTCGAGCTCGAAGGGCTCCGTCACGACGACGGCACCGTTCACGAAACAAAGAAAGCCAAAGAACTCCAGGGCCGCATCGCCACACGCAGACGCCGCATGGCCGCCCTCGTCGAAGAGCTCTGCCTCCGCACCGGACGCATCGTCCCATTGATGCGCAAGATCCGCTCGATCTCCGAAAAAATGCAAGCACTCCAAGGCGAGATGCTCGAAGCCGCCAAGTACCCAAAGAAGTACGACCCAGAAGACCTCGAAGTCATGCGCATGGAACTCGATGGACTCCGCTCGCTGGTCCTCGAAGACCCCGAAGATCTACAAGCACGCATCGAATGCATCTCAACTGTCTTCTGGGAATACGAACAAGCCAAGCGTGACCTCTCCGGCGGTAACCTCCGCCTCGTCGTCTCGATCGCCAAAAAATACCGCAACCGCGGCCTCGGATTCCTCGATGTCATCCAAGAAGGCAACACCGGCCTGATGCGCGCCGTCGACAAGTTCGAATACAAGCGAGGCTACAAGTTCTCGACCTACGCCACCTGGTGGATCCGCCAGGCCATCACCCGCTCGATCGCAGACCACGCCCGGACCATCCGCATCCCGGTCCACATGATCGAGACCATGACACGCCTGCGGAATATCCAGAAAGAAATCAAACAACGCACCGGCGTCGATCCATCGCCACAAGAAATCGCCGAGCAGGCCAAGATGACCCCGTCAGAGGTCAGCCGCGTGCTCAGTATCTCTATGCATCCCGTCTCGCTCGACCGTCCGGTCGGCGAATCCGAAGACTCAAACTTCGGAGATTTCCTCGAAGACACTGAGCAACGAACCCCGGACCAAGCCGCGGGCCAAGACGCGCTCAAGGGCCGCATCGAGCTTGTGCTCAAAACACTCTCCTACCGCGAGCGGGAAATCATCAAACTCCGCTACGGCATCGGCGACGGCTACACCTACACACTCGAAGAAGTGGGGCGGATCTTCAAAGTCACCCGCGAGCGTGTCCGCCAGGTCGAAGCCAAAGCAATCCGCAAGCTCCAGCACCCCGTCCGCTCCCGCAAACTCGGCGGCTTCATAGACTCCCAAACGGGATAACAACCTCCGAAGTCAACAGTTTCTTTGAACCGGTGCTCTACGGATCGCCGGTTTTTGTGGAGATATGAAACAACATGGGCCATTTTCGGAATAAGTGTGTACCATGGTCAATACCGATCGGGCGGGTGTCGTTGGCAACCGGCATCGGGATCTATCGACTCGTAGGGAGCCAGCGTGAGTGATGCAATAATGATGAACGGCGTCCGGAAGACCTTCGGACAAAAAGTAGCCGTCGAGGGGATCGATCTATCAATCCCGCAAGGATCTTTATACGGCTTCATCGGCCCAAACGGCGCTGGTAAAACCACAACCATCCGCATGATCATGTCCATCCTCTTCCCGGATTCCGGTCAGCTCAGTGTGCTGGGCAAAAAGTCTGCCGTCGAATCCAAAGACCGCATCGGCTACCTCCCCGAAGAACGCGGCGTCTACAAAAAAATGAAAGTCGCCAACTTCCTAGTCTACATGGCCCGCCTCAAAGGCCTCGACTCCGCAGGGCTCAAGCCCAAAGTCATGGACTGGCTCGAGCGCGTAGAACTCGCAGAAGTCGCCAAGAAAAAATGCGAAGAACTCTCCAAGGGCATGCAACAGAAAGTCCAGTTCATCGCGTCCGTACTCCACGAACCCGACCTCATCATCCTCGACGAACCCTTCTCAGGACTCGACCCCGTCAACATGCGACTCCTCCGAGAACTCATCAATGATCAGCACACCGCCGGTCGCACGGTTATCTTCTCAACCCATGTCATGCAGCAAGCCGAGCAAATATGCGACCACATCGTCATGATCCACGAGGGCAAAAAGGTCCTCGACGATACCCTCGGAGACATCCGCAACCGATTTGACCCGCGCGCGATCCATGTCGACACGGTGGGGGGGGCGGATCAATCCGCACCAATCACCGCCGTCCCAGGCGTCGCCAATGTCCGAATCCACGAAGGCATCCATGTCGTAACCCTCGACGAAGCGATGGACAAACAACAAGCCATGCAAGGCATCCTCGGCGCCGTTCCGGTTTCTAAAATTGAAATCAAACGCCCAACACTCGAAGATGTCTTCATCGAAATCGTCACCGGAGGCACCGCCTCAGGCGATCACGAACAAGTCCGAGCCAAACTGCTCGCAGGGTCCAAAGAGACCGAGGAGGTGGTCTCATGAACTTCACAAAGATCATCAGAGTCGCAGGCCGAGAGTTCGCCTCCACCGCAATGACCAAGGGCTTCATCATCGGCGCCCTCGTCGTCCCCGCGGTCATGGCCGCGCTGATCCCGCTCATCGCGATCTTGTCGGCCTCGGCACAACCGCCAGCAGACAAGGGGACAATCTATGTACTCGACCGCTCCAGCGAGGTCTTCGAAGATCTCAGTGAGCGTCTTTCGCCCGAGATGGTCAGAGAGCGATGGGAAACCCGCGCAATGAAGGCCTCAGAGTTTGCCAAGGGGATGATGGGCAACGCCGGGGGCGATCAAGTCGAAAGCGCGATGAGCTTCATCAAGACCCCAGAGTTCCGCATTATTCCCACAGCCCAAGATGTTGACCTCGAAGAACTCAAAGAAGAGATCCGCGACCAAATGGCCTCCGGAGCAGAACCCGAAGACCCGATGCGCAAGGTGCTCGCGGTGGTTGAGATTGACATCGACGCCGCCAAGATAGTCAACGATTCCGAGGGCTACGGCTCATACCAAGCCTTCTTCCGCCCCAAACTCAACGAAGAAACAGTCGGCGAAATCGAATCCGGCATCCGCTGGTCCATCAGAGAACGCCGCTACGAAAACGCAGGCCTCGATCGTTCACAAATCGCCCAGCTCGCCTCAATCGAGGAACGCAAAAGCAAAGAAATCACAGAAGAAGGCGAACGCAACGAATCCTCAGAACTCGCCACCTACCTGATCCCCGTCGCCTCACTCATCCTCCTCATCATCGCCACAATGACCGGCGGCCAGTACCTCCTCACAACCACCATCGAAGAAAAATCAAACCGCGTCGTCGAAGTCCTCCTCAGCGCAACCTCCCCGATGGAACTCATGACCGGCAAAATCGTCGGCCAGATGGGTGTCGGATTATCACTGCTCGCTGTCTACAACTCCGTAGGCATCGCCGCCCTCATCGCCTTCAACCGCCTCGACATGATCTCAGGACAAACAATCCTCCTCTTCTTCGTATTCTTCCTCCTTGCCTACTTCATGCTCGCCTCCATGATGGCCGCCATCGGCTCCGCAGTCAACGACATGCGCGAAGCCCAGTCCCTCATGACCCCCGTCATGATGATGATGATGATCCCTTACTTCTTCTTCATGCCCGTCGTCCGCGCACCTAACTCGATGCTCTCAACGGTCTCCAGCTTTGTCCCCCCAATCTCCCCATTCATCATGATCATGCGTGTCTCCTCAACCGACCCGCCCCCAACATGGCAGATCGCCGCCGTCATCCTAGTGAACATTGTCGGTGTCGTCGTATTCCTCTGGTTTGCCGCCAAGGTCTTCCGCGTTGGCCTCCTCATGTACGGCAAGCCTCCAAACCTCCGCACCCTCATCAAATGGATCCGAATGGCCTAACCCCCCCCCCACCCCCCCCAAAAAAAACGTTAACACCCTGCAAAGGAACTTCTCATGGCGACTACCACGCAAGACATCCAAGACCTCACCAAAGCGATCATGGAAGCCAAAGCCAAACTCCGCCAAGCCATCAAAGACCTCCCCCCCGAGCCAGTAGAAGACTGGCAACTCAATAACACCGACGGCTCACCAGTCAAACTCTCCCAACTCTTCGGCGACAAATCAGAACTCCTCGTCGTCCACAACATGGGCAAGCACTGCAACTACTGCTCCCTCTGGGCCGACGGCTTCATCGGACACGCCAACCACATCCAAGAACGCGCCGCCTTCGTCCTCTGCTCAAACGACGACCCCGCAACCACCGCCGCCTTCGCCAAAGAACGAGGCTGGACCTACCCCTGCGTCTCAGGAAGTGACTCTGGATTCGCTGCAGTAATGGGCTACAAAACCGATGACGGTGCCCTCCCCGGCGTCTCCGCATTCCACAAAGATGCAAACGGCAATATCACCCGCACCGGCCATTCTCAGTTCGGCCCAGGCGATGACTTCTGCCCCGTCTGGCCATTCATGGACCTCATCAAAGACGGCTACGCCGACTGGCAACCCCGCCACGGCGGCAAATCATGCTGCGGATCATCGGGCTGCTGCTCATAACGAGCATAATGTAGTTCAATGAGCAAAGACGAAGCCCTCCTATCCAAACTCAACGAAATCGCAGCCCAGTACGACGCGCTCTCCCTCCAGCTCGAATCCCCCGAAGTCCTCGCCGACCACACCCAGGTCCGATCCCTCTCAATCAAAAAAGCCGCCCTCGCCCCCGTAGTCGAAGGCTACCAAACCTACCAATCCCTCCTATCCGAGGCGGCTGAACTCCGCGAAGCCCTCACAGGCGACGACCCCGAACTCGCAGAGATGGCCAAAGAAGAACTCCCCGAGATCGACTCCGCCGCTGCCAAGCAACTCGACGACATCAAATCCACCCTCGTCACCACCGACGACCTCGCCGTCGGCTCCGTCATCCTCGAAATCCGCGCAGGCACGGGAGGCGACGAAGCCGGCCTCTGGGCGCGTGATCTTCTCGAGGTCTACACCCGCTACGCCACCACCCGAAACTGGACCGTCGACGAGATGTCCATGGACACCGACCCCTCCGTCGGAGGCATCCGCCACGCCGTCCTCAACTTCAAAGGCGAAGGCGTCTGGCAATGCCTCTCCTTCGAATCAGGCGTCCACTCCGTCAAACGCGTGCCCGCCACCGAAACCCAAGGCCGAGTCCACACGAGTACCTGCACCGTCGCCGTCCTCCCAGAACCAGAAGCCGTCGAAGTTAACATCGATTGGGCCAACGATGTAGACGAGCACATCACCACCGCCCAAGGCCCAGGCGGCCAGAATGTCAACAAAGTCGCCACCGCCGTCCAGATGCGACACAAACCCACCGGCGTAGAAGTCCGGATGCAAGAATCCAAATCCCAAGCACAAAACCGCGATAAAGCCAAACGACTGCTCACCGCCCGCGTCTACGAAATAGAACAAGCCAAGATCAACGCCGAACGCGACGAATCAAGAAGATCCCAGATCGGCACGGGCCAGCGATCCGAAAAAATCCGCGTCTACCGCTACCAAGACAACATCGTCGCCGATCAACGCCTCAGCGAAAAATTCAACAAAAACCTCATCATGGACAACGCCGAGCTCGACCCCATTTTCGAAGCCCTCATCGAACAACAAACCGCCCAGCGTCTCGCCGCACTCTAAAAATCACTGCTGAAGAATGTAGTAGTACCGGTCCCCCGCCAGTTTCTGGAACGATCCGGTACTCAAATCCCCGTTATCGAACCGCTGGTCAACCAAGACCATCACCGAATCCCCCGGATTGGTGCCCCCATTGAAATGGACTCCGATTGCCGCAGTCACACCCGAATCCATATACTCGGTATCCCATACCCCACCCATCGGCGTCCCCGCGGTCCACTCGCTGGCGTCAACATAACTCTCCATCCCCGCAGGCACCGCCCCCGACCCCCCATCAACCGGGTACCGCCCCTCCCGAGCGTTGTAGTACTCCGACGCATCCGCATAAGTCTTCAAACTCGATATAAACGCCCCAATCTCCGCATCCTGAGAAGCCCCCGCAAATCTCGGTACCACAATGGCTGCAAGGATACCGAGAATCACCACAACAATCAGAATTTCAACAAGTGTGAACGCGGAGCGAGATTGGAGAGTTGATCGCACATCTTTATATGCAATCCCATCGAACCCCTTGCAAGCCAATATAGGCTTTGACAGGTTATCGGCTCCTACTCACAACTCCGGAGCAAACCCACGCCGCATCGTGTTCTCACAGCACGCACGCGGGTCCACAAACTGCATCAGATAATCAGGCCCCCCCGCCTTGGACCCAATACCAGACATCCCAAACCCACCAAACGGCTGCCGCCCAACAAGAGCCCCGGTGCAACCACGGTTGACATACAGGTTCCCAACCCGGAACTCCCGCTTGGCCCGATCAATATGCGTCGGCTTGCGCGTAAAGATCCCGCCCGTCAACTTGTACGCATGACCGTTGGCCATCCGCATCGCCTCATCGAAATCCTTCGCATGAATCACCGCAAGCACAGGCCCAAAGATCTCCTGCGTATAAATCGTACTCGTCTCCGTCACACCCGTAAAGATGTGCGGCGAGATCAGATCAGGGTTCTTCGTATCGGGGAAGTCCTTCGCACCAACCAGCTCGGTCAGCCCCTCACTCCGAGCCGACTCGATAAACTGGCGAATATTTCCCGCCGCCTCCCCATCAATCACCGGCGACACATCCGCATTCGGATCAACCGCCTCCCCAAGCACAAGCGTCTTGGTCGATTCACCAAGCCGCTCCAAAAACAACTTCATCCGCTGCCCATTGGGTCCCTCGGGATCAACCACAATACACCGCGAGCATGCCGAGCATTTTTGGCCCTGGAACCCGAACGCCGAGTAGCGAATGCCCAGCACCGCCTCATCCAGATCAGCACTCGCGTCAACAATCACCGCGTTCTTCCCCCCCATCTCACACACAACCCGCTTGACATGCGACTGCTCCTCCGGCGTCACACCCGCCGCCTCAATAATATTCAAGCCCACAGCCTTCGACCCCGTAAACGCGATCACATTGACCCGAGGATCACGCACAAGCGCTGCACCAGTCGTCTCCCCCGGAGCCGGACAGAAGTGCAGCACGCCGTCAGGTGCACCGACTTGTTTCAGAGCATCTGAGATCATGTCAAACATCGCCTTCCCAATCCCAGGCGTCTGCTCCGCAGGCTTTACAACAACCGTGTTCCCCGTCACCAAGGCCGCCACAGTCATCCCGCAACAAATCGCCAGCGGGAAGTTCCAAGGCGAAATCACAACCGCCACCCCCTTGGGCTGATACCAAAGCTCATCAAGCTCCCCAATGAACTTCCCAAGGCGCGAAGGTTCAGCAAGCGACGGCGCCATCCGAGCGTAATACTCACAAAAATCAATCGCCTCACACACATCCGCATCGGCCTCGCGCCAAGCCTTGCGTGCCTCTTTACAAATAATCCCCGAAAGCTCATCCCGCCGATCCCGCATCATCTGCGCCGTCAGTGTGAGCACCTTCGACCGCAGGTACGGATCAAAATCCCGCCAAGCCGGGAACGCCGCCTGTGCTTCATCAAGCATCGCGGTCCCCTGCTCAACCGTCCGGTCATTGGAAACACTCGGCACCACCGAACTCTCAACAGCACGCCCAAATGCCACCCGCTGGTCATCTTCCGCAAAGTCCCGCAACGGCTCAGTATAAAACGGCTCCCCGTTCCCAACCTTTGGATCAGCAAGCGAAAGCCCATGCCGCTGGGCAGCAATATCCACCAAATCCTGTTTCAACTCCGCCGGAGCCAGCGATGCCGGATCCGCCAGAAGCACCTTGGTATCCGCATCATCCATGAACCCGGCTTTCAGCCACGATTCATTCGATGTATTCTCAAGCAGCCGCCGCACAAGATACGCCATCCCAGGGATCATCTCTCCAACAGGCACATACTCCCGCACCCGAAGCCCCATCTCCTCAGCCGCATGCTTGAGCTGATCCGCCATCCCATGCAACATCTGCAACTCTATCGCCTCGCGAGGAAGCCCCCGCTTATCAAGCCCCGCAAGGGCCGCCCCAATCGACCGCACATTATGCGACCCCAGCGCAAGCTTCACGCCCCCCTCGCCCGGCTCCTTTGGGCAGTGGTCAAGAAACACCTCAACCATGTCCTCAAAGCACTGATCCGTCTGCCATTTCTCATGCCACACCGGACAAGGCCACCCCTCCTGCTCCGCATGAATCGTCTCAAAGTCCCAGTACGCCCCCTTGACCAAGCGAACAGTCACCACCCGCCCAGTCCGCACGGCCCACTCACTGATCCGCTTTGCATCCTCAACACCAGACTTAAGATACGCCTGCATCGCAAGCCCCGCCTCAAACTCATGCGTATCGCAAGCATGCATAAAGGTATCAAGCGTCAAATCCTTAAGCTCAAACTGCTCCATATCAAAGTTAATCAGCACACCATTCCGCTGGGCCGCCTCAAAGATCGGCTTTGCCCGCTGCATGAAATCAGCAGTCGATGAATCAGGCGCGATCGGATTAAACAACGCACAAAGCGAAGTCACCTTAATCGAAACATTCACCCGAGGCACACCCCCCACATGATCCTTCTCAAGCCGATCACTCGCAGGCCACCCCGAAGCCGTCCCCACAAGATTCTCAACCAAATCCAAATACTTTGCCTGATACGCATCCGCCTCAGCACTCGAAACACACGCCTCCCCAAGCAGATCAACACTAAACGAAATCCCCTGCTTCCAAAGTTTCGAAAGCATCGGCAGCGCATCAGCCGCATTGGTCCCCGCAATAAAGTTCTTCGCCATCCCCGTGATCTGACCAGAAATAGTCTTCGCCGCCAAGGTCTTGGCAACCCCGCCCGCCTTGAGCGCAAGATCCATCCCAGGAGGCGCCTTGACCCCAGGCTGTGTCATGTAATCAACCAAATGATCATGCACCATCTCAGGCGTAGTCAATGCCGGAAACGCATCAACAAACCGAAACATCTGCACCTTAAAATTATGATCCTTCATCGACCAGTCCATGATCTTGTCCTGGTAGAACTGTTTCGAGAGCATCCCCGATTTGTGCGTCCGAGCGATGTCCAGCATCTCAGAACCAAGCTCCAAGATCCGTTGTTCGCGCTCAGGGTTCGACGAAGAAGCTACAGGAGGGCGGACGCTTGGCGCTGGTGCGGTCTGAACCGCAGTGTGTGGGGTCGATGTTTGAACCGATGCCTTCGCCTTGCTTCCAAATGCGCTTCCGAACCATGCCATACGGGTACTCCTTCGTACAGTTTCCAGAGCCGCACAACCGCGGCCAGGGTCCAGATTCTAGATCATCCGACCCGGGGTTGACGGGGTTGATACACTTGCCAATGCCAGAATCGCCCTCTCCAACCACCGCCCTCACCATCGGCAACTACGACAGTGTCCACCTAGGACACCAGATGCTCATCGAGCGGGCCAGAGAGCGTGTTGGAACGGACGGAATGGTGGTTGTGCTCAGTTTCCACCCCCACCCAATGACCGTCCTCAACCCCGATCGTGCCCCCTCCCAGATCGACCCCTTCCACATCCGCAAAGCCCGCTTGATCCAGACCGGGGCCGACGAGGTCGTTGAACTGGCCCCCACCCCAGAACTCCTCGCCCAAGACCCCGAAAACTTCATCGACGAGGTCATCGAGCACCACGCACCAGATCTCATCATCGAGGGCCACGATTTCCACTTCGGCAAACGCCGCCAAGGCACCCCCGAACTCCTCACCAAGCTCTGCGAAGACCGAGGCATCAAAACCGAAATCCTCGGCCAAGTTAAAGTCACACTCACCGACCAATCAATCGTCACCGCCTCATCATCCCTCGTCCGATGGCTTCTCGATAACAGCCGCGTAAGAGACGCCGCCTTCGTCCTAGGCAGACCACACGAACTCATGGGCACCGTAGAACAAGGCGAGCAGATCGGCCGCACCATCAACATCCCAACAATCAATCTTAGCACCGAATCCCTCCTCCCCGCCGACGGCGTCTACGCCGGCTACGCACTCTTAGAGAATCAACAAGTCCTCGCCGCCATCAATATCGGCTCCCGGCCAACAGTCCAAGGCACAACCCGAAGAGCAGAAGCACACCTCATCAACCAAGACGGCTCACCATGGACCCCAGCACCAGACATGCCCGCCTACGGCTGGGATTGCACCCTACAACTCGTCGGCTGGGTACGCGACCAAGTCAAGTTCGATTCTATCGACACCCTCAAACAGCAAATCCGCCGGGATTGCCAGCGGATCTGTGACACTCTTGGTTGTCAAGTCTGATCGGGTCTAGAAAGCAAACAGCATATCGAAAAACTCGGTGATGATCCCTTTTTGAGCCGCGTCCTTCAGTTCCCCCTCGTTCTCCACAGCAAGAGACAAGTTCGCAAGCTGGCTCGAAAGGATCGTGTTCTGCCCCGTGATGTCCTCCGTCCGCGCAACGCCCGCGATCACAAGCGTCTGGATCTCCTCGTCCTTGGCGATCCGCTTGTACGCCTCCAGAACCAGTGACCCATTGGGTTTCACCTCAAGCACCGTCGCAGTGATCCGCGCGCTGAACTTATCCTTGCGTTCATAATCGCCCTCGCCGGTAAACTCACGCTTGGCGCTCGCGTCAAAGAGCGTCCGGTTTGCGAGCCGGGGGTTTGTATTGACCTGGAACTCTAAGAGTGCAAGCAGATCAATCATCGCCGTGATCTCGGCATTGCCCTTACTCTCCTTCTCGGTCTCCAGCGACTGCGAGCTTGTCTGTGACGAAACCTCATCAATGATAATCGTGATGATGTCATGCTTCTGATAAGTCCGAACCTCAGGCTCAGGAATATGGGTCAGCGAAACATCCTCGATCAAGATCACAGGCGCCCCAGATGCGTTCGGCCCCGAAACCTCCTCGCCAGCGGTCAGATACAAACTCTGCGCCGCCGCGGGGTGAGCCAGAAGCAGTGTAAATAAACCGAGCACCGCCGACCGGAGCACGCTGGGTGAGTTGGCTTTGTCAAAAATGCTCATTTCATGCTCCGTTCAGTTCAGAATCCTGAATAATCAACGCCCGCCCCTTACTGATGGCCCGCGCGTTAAAGCTGGTCTCGCCGTTCATCGATTCAATCTCAACAATCTCGCCCTTGCGTGCGCTGCTCTTGGCCCGCCCACGAACAGTGACGACCACCGACCCCGCGATCGATTTGGCAGAGACGATGTCCCCACGCCGGATGACAAGCGGCAGCTCGATGTGCTGCCTCTGGAGCAACTGCCCCGGATTGATCGTCTTGGAGATCGCCATCCCGATCGCCTCGTGGGCCCCCGCGGCCTGCTCCTCGGGTGAAACCCACCGACGCTCAGCCATAAAGTGCGAATCATCCAGAATCGTCCCCCGATTGATCCGCTCCCCTGCCACAAGCACCGCACGGAAAATCTCCACCTCAAATACAACCGCCCGCTCATCAACAATCTCGAACCCCTCAAACAGAACCACCCGGATCGCCGTGCGCCCACGCTTGGAAATCTCACGGATCTCAACAAGCCTGCCCTCAGTCTCCTGCGCAATAAACCCCTCATCCTGCGAGCGGAATGTCATCCGGACAAGATCGCTCCCTATCTTGTAACGATCACGCACCCACCGCTCGATATTCCCCCGCAGCACCGGCCCGCTCGGTTCAGATGATTCAAGCTCCACCTTTGCTGCGGTTCTTTGCTCTTGAACCAGCGGGGAGTCGAGTCGCCGGACCGAAACACCGCCCCCCTCGATCACCACCGAACCCCCATTGATCGCAGGCTCGCCCTCAATCAACGCCCGCAGATCTTCAGTCGAAACCTTCTGCCAGTTGCCACGCTCGCCGCTGAAGAGTTCTTCAACCACAAGCCCGACCAGCAGTTCCGTTTGATCACCGATGATACTGCTGATCTGGCCAAGCTGCACCGGCTTATCGCCGCTCACCCGGACGGTGGACTTGAGCGTGATGGTCGTGATGTCACCCAGAGCATGCGCATTGATCGCCATCGCCAAAAGGGCGATGATGATCAGCCGAGCGTTCTGGAGTGGGTGATTCATAGCCAGTTCCTTAAATCAACTTACCGCCGGAGCTGCGCGATTGACCGCAGTGTCTCATCGGCGGCCTGGATCGACTGCGAGTTCATCTCAAAGGCCCGCTGCGTGCGGATCAACTCAATCAACTCGATCGCTGGGTCGACATTCGAGCCCTCAAGCATGTTCCCAGTGATCGATCCAAAGTTCTCTGAGCCGGGGTTGCCTGTGATCGGAGCGCCAGAAGCGGCTGATTCAACCCAAAGATTCGATCCAGATTGAATTAGCCCTGCAGGATTCACAAAGATCGCAAGCTCAACCTGGCCAGCAAGCTGTGGGGTTGCCTGCCCAGGAATATTTTCCCAGATCTGACCTGTTGAGTCCACCGCAAAGTCTTCGGCGTCGCTGGAGATCGTAATCGTTGGCTGAAGCCGCCGCCCGTCGGAGTTTGCAAGCACAACCTCGTTGTCAGCGTTGAGCACAAAGTTCCCCGCACGCGTATACGCGACTCCTCCCTCACCAAGATCATCCTCGACCTGCACTTGGAAGAACCCGCGGCCCTCGATGTACATATCCAAAGGCCCATTGCCAGGGATCGGAGCCCCCTGCGAGAAATCCTGCTGCGTCCCCGAGCTGCGTACCCCGAGACCAACATAGAGGCCCGTTGGCCGGATGTCCCCATTGGCATTCTCAACCCCAGGCTGGCTCCGCTCGATATAAAGCAGATCCTCGAAGTTGACCCGCGAGCCTTTGAAGCCCTCGGTGTTGACATTCGCAAGGTTGTTTGCGGTCACATCGAGGCGGGTGTTGAGTGCCCGGAGTCCTGAAGCGGCGGATTGCATCGCGAGTGTTGCCATGGTTGTCTATCTCCTGAATCTATCTGATCCGCTCGCTTAGGCGATGCGTCCGAAGGTGTTGATTGTTTTGTCCATCATGCGGTTCTGCATGTCGATCATCCCGATGTTGCCTTGGGCGGATCGGGATGCGGATTGGATCTGCATGAGTGCATCGATCTCGTTGACGCCCGAGTTCTCGATGGCGTATTGCATAAAGGCGCCCTTGCCGTCTTGGATGTTGAGGGGGGTGCCGTATTTGGAGACGAATAAGCCCTCGCCGTGCTTGGTGAGGACGGAGCGGTCTGGGACATCGGCGAGGCCGAGTTGTCCGACGGCGATGTCGTCTTGGGTGATGAGGCCGTCGCCGTGGATGACGACTGGGCCCAGGCCAGAGTCGATCTGGATCTGGTTGTTGCTCTGATCGAGGACGGGGCGGCCGGTGGTGGTCTGGACGAGGGTGCCTGTGGGGCTGAGTCCTAGGCGGCCGTCGCGGCTGAGGGCTTGTCCGCCGTCGAACTCGATGACGAAGAAGCCGTCGCCGTCGATGGCGACATCCATTGGTGAGGATGTGACTTCGAGTGCGCCCTGCGCAAAGTTGATCTTGTTGTGCGCACTTAGTACGCCTGCTCCGAGTCGTTCGAGCATGGCGTCGGAATCGAGGTTGTAGAGGTTGTCTTCTTCGCGGACTGATGGGCGGAACTGGGTTCCGGCCATGATGGGCTTAAAGCCTGCGGTACCAAGGTTTGCGAGGTTTCCGGTGAGTGCGTCTTGCTTGTGGATCGAGGAGAGTGCTCCTGATGCTGAGATCTGAATCCCGTAGTTCATGGCGTTGCCTCTGTCGGCATATCCGTGTTCCTCCATGAACACCAGATACCCGCAGGGGGCTTATCACAAACGGCGTGCCAGACTTTTTTGGGCTGGGGTTTGGGCGGGGGGGAGATTGGGGTTGATTTGAAGACCTGCTTAAGCTGCGCGTAAGCAGGGCACCCGATTTGGGAGAGGGGCGGGTGGTTCGGTGGAGGGTGGTGGCGGACTTGCGGAGGGATTCGATGGCGTTGGTTTGGGCTCGGAGGTGGGAAGAGGAAGAAGAATGGGAGGGTTTGGAGGGAGTAGGGGAGGAGAGTTGGGAGCCCTCACCCCGGCCCTCTCCCAGCAGACTGGGAGAGGGAGGAAGAGTGTTTGCTGCGGCGTTGGCGGCTTGGTGGGCGAGGTCGGCGGCTTCTCTTAGGGTTGAGAGGGATTGGAGGTGGAGGGTGGACTCGATGGTTGGGGTTCGGGCGGCGTTGATGGTTTGGATGGCGGCGGTTGCGGCGCGGTAGTCTTCGGATTGGATGATTTTGGTGAGTTGGGGGAGGGTGAGGCTGTGGATTTGGCAGATGAGGAGGGGGGTCATCGCGGGATCGAGGAGGTCTTCGAGGAGTTGTTCGGTGAGTTGTGGTGTGTCTTGCCGCATGTTGCCCCCTGATTGATGAAAGTGGGGGGCTTGGGGAATTGTAGTTGGTCGGCGTGGGGATTGGAAGGGGGGATGGGTGGCGGTGGGGGTGATTTGCGCACGGATGTTGTAGAAAGGGGTTTATAGGTCGCGGAGTGTTGAAGGCAAGTTCTCGGCGGCATGCTGTATCTGGTATTCATGCAAACGATTGAAACTGACCGATTAGTTATTAATGAATGGTGTTCGTTCAGCAAAGTTCAATGGAAACATAATTATGACAAAGTATTATAACTGCTCGTCGCGCATGATTTTTATGATCATTATGGTTTTTTCACTTCTGTACATTTCAGCCACACATGCCCGAGCAGATGGGAATCTGTGTTTTGATCGTCCGCATTTGGGTTCGTATCAGATAGGCGATCAGATAATTGGTACATCTATTCAAGAATCCAAGGCATACATGATTGATAATATGAATAATTTATTCATTATTGACATCAGCGACCCGATGTTTCCGGTATTGATCAGCGAAAACCATCTTCCTATATCTGTACATGGCTTTATCGATTCGGGGATCGATGAAATTTCAGTTGTGGGTACTATCGCATATATCGCATTAGGATTTGGAGGAATTGCGGTTGTTGATGTGAGCGATTTTGCTTCCCCAACAGTTGTTGCCCAGTTTATAACACCAGATTTTGCTTATTCTGTATTCGCCCAAGGGACCACAGTGTATGTCGCTGGTGAAGGCGGGTTGCATATCATTGATGCGGGTAATCCATCAAGCCCAGTGTTGCTTGGGTCGTATGCCACAGCGGGGCAAGCGAGAAATGTGGTGGTCGATGGAGATTTGGCATATGTCGGGCTCTTTGGTACTGGCGGCATTCAAGTTGTTGATATCGCCGATCCGGCATCAGCTGAACTACTAATCACGATTCCGGCTTCAAGCAATGTATATAAGGTTTCGGTAGTTGGTTCTACGGTGAGTTCACTAACGGCAAACTCAGGGATGCAAGTGTTTGACTTGAGTGATCCGGCATTGCCGGTATTGCTTGGAGAGTACGACCCGCAAGGTTCAATTCGCACTTCAACTGTAGTTGGGACGACAGCGTATATTTCCGCCGGTTCCAGTATGCATGTTGTTGATTTTGGCGATCCAGCATCACCGGTGTGGCAGGGATCATATGATGATGTGGGTTGGCCTGAAAGCATCGTCGTTTCAGGACACATCGCTTATCTAGGGTTAAATTATGCAGGTCTCCAAATCATTGATGTAAGCGATTGTCCACCGTGTGCGGCAGATATCTCAGGTGACGATGGCTTAAATTTCCTAGATATCTCCGCTTTCCTCACAGCGTTTGGTGCTCTTGACCAAATTGCGGATTTCGAGGCCGATGGGAATTTCAATTTTTTGGATGTCAGTGCGTTCCTTGCAGCATTCGCGGCGGGGTGCCCGTAGCCATTATTCGTTTGGTTTCTTCATGATGAATAGGTAGTTGAATCCACGCAGGAAGAAGTTTTCTTCTTCGGCGGACTTGTGCCAGTTGCCTCTTTGGAGTTTGTTGTTGTGGCGGACGACGCAGATGATGTCTACGGGGGTGAAGGCTTGGCTCATCATGGAGAAGAGTTCAAAGCCGATGGGCATGAAGGTGCCGGATTGGTCGCCTGATTTTCCCTTCTTTTTTTTCCATGAGTCGGAGACATAGAGGCCTAGGAAGCCGCCGGGTTTGAGGACGCGGTAGAGTTCGCCTAGGACGGCGTCCATTGCTTGGTAGTAGTCTTGGCCCATGACTTGTTGGTTGCGATCGGGTTGCTTGCCGGCGTCGAGTTTGCCGATGCAGCGGTCGTCGTTCGAGTAGTCGACATGCGTTGAGTAGGGGGGGTCGATGAAGGCGAAGTCGATGGAGTTGTTTCGGTCGGGGAGTTTACGGGAGTCGTTTTGGGTGATGTCTGGGCGTTGTGGGTTGAGGTCGTAGGCGATGGCTTTTCGGTTGAGGTCTTTGCAGACATCGAGGGTGGTTCCTGAGCCGCACATGGGGTCGATGACGGTGTCGCCTGGTTTGGTATAGCGTTTGAGGAGTTGGTAGATGACCCAGGAGGGTGTGGCGCCGATGTAGTCTTTGGAGCCTTGCATGTTTCCGAGTTGTGAATCGTAGTGCTGTGAGGGGTATTCCCAGAGTGTGGTGGTTTGGATGCCCATGTCTGGGCGTTTGCCTGGGCGGACTTTTTCTGGGTTTTTGTGTCCGGTTTTTTTGATGTAGGGTTTGGAGTCTGGGCGTTGTTTGTTTTTTGAGCGTTGGGGGCGGCGGTCGGCGTTGTTGCCGCTTTCGAGTTCGCGTTCTATTTTTTTGCGGAAGTCTTCGGGCATTGAGGAGTTCATGGGAGTGCTTCGATCAGGAGTTTTTTGGTTTGTTCTAGGCCGTGGCGGACCTTTGCGCCGGAGGCTCTTGCGTGTCCGCCGCCGCCGAGTTTTTGGCAGACTGCGTTGACATCGACGGGCGGGTTTCCGTCCCATTCGGTTGGTTTGGAGCGGAGGGAGATTTTGGTGAAGGTGCCGCCTTCGTCGTGTTGTTCATTGAGGATTGCGACGACGCGGATGGCTTCGATTGATTGTGGGATGTCTACGAATCCGCCGGAGTCTCCGGGGGCGGCTTTGGTTTGTTTGAAGTCTTCGAGGGTGAGGGTCATGATGGCGGCGTTTTTGTCTTTGATGATTTCGAGGGATTCGAGGGCGCGGGCCATGAGTTTTAGTCTTGGCGTTCGGTCGCGCTGGTAGAGCATGGCGAAGAGGCTGTTGTGGTTGACGCCGGCGTCGAGGAGCTGACCGGCGAGGTGCATGACTCGGCCGTTGACATTGGAGTGTTTGAACCAGCCGGTATCGGTGGCGAGTCCGACATAGAGGGGCGTTGCGATGTCGACTGGGAGTTCACTTGGGTTGTCGAGGCCTAGGAGATGGCAGCAGACTTCGGCGACGGGCTGGACGACGGCGGCGGCGTTGGTGTCGAGGAGGCGGCGGGTGGAGATTTCGGAGTTGCCTTGGAGGTGGTGATCGATGATTACTGTTTTGTCTAGGCGTGGTTCTAGGAACTCTTTGAAGGGGGCGAGTTGGGACCATGAGCCGGTATCGCAGATGACGATGCCATCTGGATCGAGGACGGCGGGTGCGGGCTGGGGCGGGTTGATGAGTTTGAACTTGGTGGGGACGGCCATCTTTGCTCCCCATTCTGGCATGGGGGCGGCGTACCAGCATTCTGCGGCGGAGATGGCGCCGGTGGTGCCACGCTTGAGGTTGATTGCTCTTGCGAGTGCGAGGGTGGATCCGAGGGCGTCGCCGTCGGGTTTGGTGTGGGTGAGGAGTACGAGTGTTTCTTTGGAGTCGATCCAGTCAGCGACGGCCTTGGGGTCGATGGTGTTGGTCCAGATGGAGCTGGGGTCTTCATTTGGGCTGGCTGACTGGCTGGATTGGGTGGTCATGGTCCATGGTATCGGGTTGAGGGGGAGTGTGTCTCAATTGTGCGGCTGTCAGCAGGCTGAATTAGCTGGCGTTGGGCTCGTTTGGTTCGTCATCTGATTCATCTGCGAGGGGGATGGTGCCGCCGTCATCTATGTGGTGGTCGCCAGTGTCTTTGATGTCTTCGAGGGGGTCGCCGAGGGATCGTGGTTGGTGGACGATCCCGCCGGTGGATTGTTCGAGGTTGATGGGTGTTTCGTCGTGTTTGGGTTTGTCGAGGGCGGGGTCTCGGATTGGGAATTCTGTGAACTCGCCGTAGCGTTCGCCGCATTCTGGGCAGTTGCCTTTGAATGGGAGTCCGTTGAGATCGTAGAAACAGTAGTCGCAGAGTGTTTTGTTGGAGATTAATCCGCTTCTGTTCATCTGGTTTTCGATGCGTTCTGCGAGTCTTTTGTGTTTGTCTGCGTTTTTGTGCTTGTGACTCAGCACCCAGTTGAGGAGGATGCTCATGCGGAAGATTGAGTAGAAGAGCATGGCCGTGGCGAGGAAGCTGATGACATAGGTCCAGATGTGGACGATTTTGGCGGGCGAGGAGATCGGGAGGGATGTGACTGAGAGGAGTTTGGAGATGACCGCGAGGACGCCGAAGACGGTCATGAACCAAGCGGTGCCTCGGAGGCGGTTAGAGAGCCATTCGTCTGAAGCCCAGAAGGCCATCTCTGCGAAGTAGATGCATGCGGGTATGAGTCCGACCCACGCGACCAAGCCGACGATCGAGGCCAGTACGCTGTAGAACATGGGGGCGCCGCCGCCTCCTCTCATGATGATGCCGCTGGCGATGAGCAGGATCCAGCACGGCCAGGCGACGGACATGATGCGGATGATGCGAACAAAGGTGGCGTTGTCGAGGATGTCGTCTTTGGTTACGGTGCCGATGCCGAGGCGTGGCTTGGTGATGATCCATACACCTGCAGTCCAGCACCAGCTTGCGAGGACAAAGAGGACCATGGCTAGGGGGAGGAGCATGCTCTTTGTCCCTGCGGTGATCCCGATGATGATGGGGCCGAGCATCCCGCCCATGATGGCGACCATGCAGAGGAGGAACCCGTAGCGGACCATTTTGATGTAGCCTGCGGGAGCTTGGAAGCTCATGGTGGCTTCGTGGATTGACTTGCCTTTGGGGGCAGAGGATTCGCCGCATTCTGGGCATTTGGTGCCGATGGGGAGCCCGTCGAGCGCGTAGCCGCACGAATCGCATACTTGTCCCGAGATGGCACCGTTCTGGAAGCTCATAGACCCACACACTGTACCCGATTTTTCGTCTTAAGTTGCTTTCAATGAAAAACAGGTGCCTCGATATGAGACACCTGCCAGAGGAGAGTTGGGGTTATTGACTGACGGCTTTATGGCACGGTGCGGAATGATGGATCTGGTTTGATCTGGATCCATCGTTTGTCGCCCTTTGCCTTGATTGCATGGAGTCGTGCGGGCCAGAAGTCGTAGCCGACGATTTGGCGGTGGATGTAGTCTGGTGCGCTGATGACGAGGGATGTGCCGTAGACGGTGAGGGAGGCGCCGTCGCCTCCTGCGTTTGCCCACTGGTCTGGTTCTACGCTGGATTCGAGGAGGTCGATGATGCGTTGTGAGCGGTCTGCGGCGGATTCCATGGTGATTTGATTTCCACCTCCTGAGAATGGGCTTTGGCCGCTGCCTCCGCCTCCGCTGCTCTGGATGTTGAACTGTGGTGCGTTGTCAAAGTCTGGTGCGACGAAGATGAGGTCTGCGATGTCGTAGAGTTCTACGCGTTGGTTTTCGTTGAGCGAGGTCTTTGGGCCGCACTCTATTGATCCGATGTCGGTGAGCTGCCAGGTGTATTCTTCGCCGATGCCTTCGATTCGTTCTGCTTTTTTGAGTACGCGTTCGAGGACGGAGATCGCGGGGATATTGGTGACGCGGAGGGAGAGGAGCGTTGCGGGGTCCATGCCTGTTGAGGCGATTGAGTCGATGTAGACGGGCTCGATCTGTGCGCCGGTGACATCGATGATGAAGTTGATGATGTCTTCAAGGGGTTGTTCGTCTACATCGAGGGTGATGCCCTTTGACATTTGTTTGAGGGTCTGTGCTTTTTCTCTTGATTCGGATTGGCTGCCTTGGGCTGCGACGGTGTCTTCTGCCAAGAACCCGAGTACGCCTGTGGTCGCGAGAAGGGTTGGTGCGCTGAGCGAACCGAGCGCGGCGGCGAGCATGGAGCATGCGGTGATCCGCTTGGCTGAACAAGAGCGTGTCGAACGGTTTCGGGTGAGTTGTGACATGGAGTCTCCGTGAATGGATCGTTCGGGGTGCGTGTCCCAGAGTCCAGTGGTTTTTTGTGGGGAGAGGGGCTGTCGATCCGTTCAGCCTTCACTGGAACTCTCGCGTCTGGCAAATCGACCGAAGCGGCATTGGTGAGCCGACTTGATCATACCAGATGATGTGATGTACGCATCGTTTTATTCGTTGGATCCCGTGAGAGAGGAATGTAGACCGAGATTATGCGAATAGAGAGCGAACAAGTGATCGCTTTTGCAGGGCATTTGCTCGACTAGGTAGGGCTGTAGGCGAATGTTTAGCAAGGGGTTAGGGGAAAGAGCCACCTGTGAGACTTGAACTCACGACCTAAGCTTTACGAAAGCTTCGCTCTACCAACTGAGCTAAGGCGGCATCGGGGCGCATGATAGTCTTGAGAATCGTGTTGGCCAAGAAAGGGGGTGGCCAAACGAGATCAAACAACTGAGAACTGCTTTGGGTATGGTCAAAAAAACCCCCTCGCTGGAGCGGGGGGGTGGGATCTGATTTGGTGATCAGGATTGGGTTCGGGGTTATGGGCAGCCTGCTCCGTAGACGCCTAGGAACTCTGAGACATCGAGGAAGTTGAATGCGCCGTCGTTGTTCATGTCGGCTGCGTCGTCTTGGTCGCCGAAGCGGACGAGGAAAGAGGAAACATCAAAGAAGTTGAGTGTGCCGAATGGTGCGACGAGATCGGCGTCAGAGCATGGCCCTGCGGCGAGCTCGTAGAGGTTCGGGCGGTAGTTGATGAGTGTGCACCGCATGCGGTTGGATTGTTCTGGGGTGAATTTTTCCATGCAGCGGTCGTCGGAGTAGTCCATGTAGTTGTCGAGCGGTGCTTGTGATCCACAGCTTGTTCGTGAACCTGGGCAGCCGAAGGTTGGGCTTGATTCGTCGTTGGTGTCACAGATGCGGTCGCCGCGGGTGTAGCAGTTGCCGCCGGCGCAGCCGCCGTTGAATGTGTGGTAGAGACCGAGGTAGTGTCCGACTTCGTGGGTGCCTGTGCGACCGAGGTTGAATGGTGAGAAGGGGGCGTTGCGTCCGAAGGTTGAGTAGAGGACGACGACGCGGTCAGCGTTTGAGCCGACGATTCCGCCTTGTGGGAGGTCGGGGACATACCCGAGGGCACCGGAGGCTTGGTTGGTGTAGATGTTGAGGTAACGGTTGGTGTCCCATGCGAGGGTGTTGTAGTATCCGCCGCCGTCGTTGAACCAGGTGTTGTTTGTTGAGCGGGTGATGCCTGTGGTTGGGTTGCCGTTTGGATCTGTTGTTGCGAGGTAGAACTCTATTTGGGAGTCGGTTCCTGGTGCGCCGTTTGATCCTGCGATGGCGAGGAAGTCTTCGTTGAGGACATCGATTTGTGATTGGACGCGTGCGTCGGTCATGGAGCCGGTGCCGTTGGTGCTTTGGATGATGTGTACGACGACGGGGATGCGGTATTTTTCGACGGAGGGGTCGTACTCTGGGGCTGGGTTTGTCGTTGAGAAGCTGCAATCGCTTGGGCTTCCGGCGGTGTTGACGAGGTCGTCGAGTGCTTCGAACATGACGGGGTCGATGCCGCATTTGGTGCCGAGTTGTTGGTAGTAGCCTGAATCAGCGACGGCATCCCATGAGTTGTAGGTGTGGCCATCGATGATAATCTCGGTATCGGAGACGATCTGCATGTCATAATCCGCTTGGCCTTGTTGGCCTGGATGGATGACATTTGTGGACGACGCGGGGGCGGCTGGGGCGGAAACCCCGCCAGCTGCCAGTGCGGCAACAGCAAAGAAAGTAGTCAGCATAACAATCCTCTTTTTTCTTGCGATTCGGTAAGCGAGACCATCTTTACAAATACACCACAGAAATGGTCGATGGGCCAGCAGATTGGGATAAGAACACGACGCCTGAATAGACGCACCCGTATATACGCACTCAATGGGCGTTAGTTCCCGTGGACCGGCCAAAATACGCCGTCCGAGAAGGTTGATGAGAGGTTGTTGAAGCTAGGTTCTTGTTTGGGGTGGCGGCCGTTTACGCGGGGTCAATCTGTTGGTACTGAGGAGACGCGTGATCCGGACTGCTCAACGGAGTTGAAGTAGGCGAGTTCGATGGCGTCGATGAAGCGGCTGTGGGCGGGCATTCCGAGAGCCTGGCGGCGTTGATCGAGTTGGTCGATCTGCCAGATTGCGGCGGAGGGGACTGCTCGCATGACGCCGAACTCGTCGGGGGCCATGGTCATCTGGGTGCCGTAGATTTGAGGGTCGCCTCGGGAGAGGGAGACGCGGTCGGTCATGAGTGCAAGGAAGGCGCCTGGGAGTTCGCCTTGGTCGACCTGCTGCTGGATGAGAGCGAGGCAGTTGGATTGGAATTCTGTGTCGTGGTTGGCGTGCTGGACGGCGATGTAGGCGCCTTGGATCGCTTTGATCCCGACCATCTCGCGGGTCGGCCATCCGAAGCGTTCGATGATGGTCATGAGTGTTTCGGCGTGCTGACGATCGAACTCGGCGATCATTTTGAGTGAGTGGATGCGGTTTGGGTCCTCCTGCATTGAGGCGGCGACGAGCTCGGCGTCGAGGTCGTAGATTGCTTCGAGCGCTTCTCGGACCATCGGGAGGGTGCTGAGTGGTTTGGGGGTTGGCTCTATGAGTGTGAGCTGCTCGGGCTGAGCGGGGGATGATTGGAGGGCCGGCTGGGTGTGGGCTTGTGCGACGGCTTCTGGTTGGTCATAGACAACCCTTTGGACCTTGACCTGGGATGAGCAGCCGCTCAGACCCCCGGCCATGAGGAGCGATCCGCAACCAGCCGCGGTCAGCAGCACAGATTTGAGAGTTGGTTCATTTGACATACAAGAACTATCGAATCGGATCGGTCGGGGTGGTATCTTGAATCGTGATCATTCTTGCTTGTCAGCGTTCACCAACCGGCATAATCGTCATAACCGGAACAGATGGTTCTTCGTGGTTCCTGCGTGTGTATGGGGTGTTTTCTGGACTGACTGTCTCTGTGGTCGTCCGATATGAAACCTTGGGTGTAGATGAGCGGTATATCCAATCGTCCAACCAGTCGTGATCTACAACAGGAGAAATAGAGATGAAACCAGTACGCCGCTATCTTGCCCTCGTTCCCGTCTGTGCATGTTTGACCCTTAGTTCATTTGGAGCGGTTCTTCAGGAGGCCCCGACGCTTCAAGAAGTCAACAACGCGATGCAGGCGCAGGATTATGTGCAGGTGGAAGATCTCTGTCGGCAGATTGTGAAAGAAGATGCGTCGGTTGCTCAGGCGTGGTTTTTGCTTGGCTACTCGCTCCATGCACAGGGCGAGCTGGACGAGGCGATTTTGGTCCACATAACCTCGACGGCGTTCCCGCAGACGGCACCGCTGGCGTATTACAACCTTGGATGCGCTCATGCGCTCCAGGGGAACCCTGATCAGGCGTTTAAGGCGCTTGGCAAGGCGGTGGACCTCGGCGTGGCCAACGCTCAGCAGTACCAGGGTGATACGGACCTTGAATCGCTCCGCGGGGACAAACGCTGGCAATCGCTGATGAACAAGATCCAGCCTCAGCTTACGGCTCAGTCTGAGAAAGCATCTGAAGCGAAGGCGAAAGCAAAGGCGAAAGCGAAGTCGAAATCAAAGTCCGAGTACGGCTCAACGGGTGTCGCTGCCAAAGACGCGCTTCATTTCTGGGTGGGTGATTGGGATTGCTACTGGCTCAAGACCGGCAAGCTTGTTGGGCACAACACGCTGAAGTTTCGGGTTGGTAAGCATGTTATCCATGAGAGCTGGGAATCCATTACCGATGGCAGCACCGGGGAGAGCTGGAACCATTTCGATCCGATCAGCAAGGCGTGGAAGCAGACCTGGCTGGGTTCGGGCGGGGATGTGACCGAGTTTACTGCGGATACCAAGTCTGATGCTGAGGGTGTGATGTTTGTTGGGAAGTCGCATCGTCCGGGCGCGACGGGTGAGCCGCCGCTGCACCGGATGCATGTTCGTCCGATCGGGAACGGTCGCGTTCAGCAGACGGGTTCTGAATCGGCTGATGGCGGGGCGACTTGGACTATTCGCTACAACCTGATTTATGTTCCCAAGGGCGAGGCGTTTGAGCTTGAAGATATGAGTATCTGAATCAAGAGTTCGAGGATGCCCGGTCTTGCAAAGCACGCAGAGCGTCGAAGGCTTGCATTGGGGACATGTCGTCGAGTTTGACTTCGCGGAGTTCTTCAACGACCGGGTGGTTTACAAACTCGGTAAACAAACCCATCTGGCCGGCGGAATCTGCGTTTGCTTTGGCGACAGATTTCTTGTTTGTTGTAGCGATGGCCTTGGCGTCGATGCGGTCGCCTTGTTGGACTGAGAGAGATTCCAAGACTTCGGCGGCGCGTTGGGTGACGCTTGTTGGGACACCGGCGAGGCGGGCGACATGGACGCCGTAGGATTGGTCGGCGCATCCGGGGCGGATGGAGTGGAGGAAGGCGATTTCTTGGACGCCGTCTTCGCTGGTCCATTCTTTGACGGCGACATTGAGGTTTTTAACGCGGCCTTCGAGTTTGTTTTCGAGTTCGGTGATTTCGTGGTAGTGGGTTGCGAAGAGTGTGCGTGGGCCTGCGGCGTGTGTTTGGGCGAGGTGTTCGGTAATGGCCCATGCGAGGGAGAGGCCGTCGAGGGTGGAGGTGCCTCGGCCGATTTCGTCGAGGATGACGAGTGAGCTAGGCGTTGCGTTGTTGAGGATGTTTGCGGTTTCGGTCATCTCGACCATGAAGGTGGAGAGTCCGCGATGGAGGGCGTCGTCTGCGCCGACTCTGGTGAAGATGCGGTCGGTGACGGCGAGGGTCATGGATTCTGCGGGGACGAAGCTGCCGGATTGGGCGAGGACGACCAAGAGTGCGCACTGTCGGATGTAGGTTGATTTACCGGCCATGTTCGGACCGGTGAGGAGTGCGAGGTGTGGTTGGGATTCTTTGGTGCCGAGTTGGCAGTCGTTGGGGACGAAGCGTTGTTCGAGCATTTCGTCGAGGACTGGGTGGCGGCCTTGTTTGATTTCCAGGCCGAGTTCAGTGTTGAGGGCTGGTCGGACCCAGCCTCGGTGGTGTGCTTTGTCGCCGAAGCCGGTGAGGACATCGAGCTGGCCGACGGTGTGGGCGTAGGCACCGAGTTCGTCGAGGATACCTCGGGCGAGTTCGCAGAGTTGGTCGAAGAGGAGGCGCTCGCGGTCGATGGCTTTGCCTGATGCGCCGAGGACTTTGTCCTCGAACTCTTTGAGCTCGGGCGTGATGTATCGCTCTGCGTTTTTGAGTGTTTGTTTGCGGGTGAAGATGTCCGGTGCTCGGGCGGCTTGTCCTGAAGGGAGTTCGATGTAGTAGCCGAAGACTTTGTTGTAGCCGACTTTCATGGAGGGGAGGTCGTGGGCTTCCATGAGTTTGTTTTGGTAATCGACGAGCCATGCGCCGGCGTCGCGTTCAAGGGAGCGGGATTCGTCGAGGTCTGGGTCGATGCCGTCGCGGATGAGTCCGCCTTCGCGCATGTGTGCGGGTGGGTCGTCTACGCATTTGGCGACGATTGCTTGGGCGACGGGGGAGAGGGCGCCTTCGATTGCGATGAGGGCGGAGCGGTGGGAGGCGAGAGCATCGCTTTGGTCGAGGGTGTCGATGAGGGCTTGGATTGCCGAGCCGCCGTTTCCGAGGGCGACGAGGTCGCGTGGGGTTGCGCGGCCGAGTGCGACGCGTCCGGCGATGCGGGCGATGTCGCAGATGGGGGCGAGTTGATCGCCGAGTGCACCTGCGAGGGTGCGGTCGTCTTTGAGGGCGCCGACGGCGTCGAGGCGGGCGTTGATGGCGTTGATTTCGGTGAGTGGTGCGCTGAGCCAGTGGCGGACCATGCGTTTGCCCATGGGGGTGCGGAGGACGCAGCGGGTGCCGGTTTGGGAGGCGAGGAAGACGCCTGCGAGTGAGCCTTCGACGCTGTTGTCGCGGATGGTGTGTTCTATTTCGAGGGCGCGGAGACTTGTTGCGTCGATGGTGCAGGTGGATGAGCGGTCGATGAGGGTGGGGGCGTGGAGGTGGGCAAGGGTGGAGCGTTGGCGTTGGAACTCTGAGCCTGAGGTGGCGTTGGTTTCTTCTTGGTCAACGGCTTGGGTTTGGCGGAGGTAGCGGAGGATGACGCCGGCGGCTCTGATGGAGATCGAGGAGTCGTCGAGGCCGTAGCCTGCGGTGGTGGCTGAGCCGTACTGTTCGTGTATTGCTTCGAGGGCTTCTTCTTTGCGGAAGTGCCAGGAGGGTTGTCCGGTGCCGGAGACTTGGAGGGCGTCGAGGACTGATTGGGTTCTGGGGGGGATCTGTCCCATTGAGGATTCGGCGTAGATGAGTTCGCGGATTCCTACGCGGGCGAGTTCGTCGATGCAGGATGGGGTTGAGCCGTCGAAGACGCGGAATGAGCCTGTGGAAAGTTCGACGATTGCGATGCCGGCATGGGTGTCGTCGTCGAAGACGATGGCGCCGAGGTAGGCGGTTTGTTCGTCGAGCATGAGTGCTTCGTCGACGAGGGTGCCTGGGGTGACGACCTGGGTGACGCCTCGTTTGACGACGCCTTTGGCTTCCTTTGGGTCTTCGAGCTGGTCGACGACGGCGACGCGGTAGCCGGCGTCGATGGCTTTTTGGAGGTAGTTTGATTTTTGGTGGTGGGGGACTCCGGCGAAGGGGATTTTGGAGGATCGTTGGGTGAGGGAGAGTCCGAGATCGCGGGAGAGGTTGACGGCGTCATCGCCGAAGAGTTCATAGAAATCGCCCATGCGGAAGAAAAGGACACACTCTGGGTGTTCTTTCTTGATCGCGGTCCATTGCCGCATTGCCGGAGTGTCCCAGGGGTCCTTTGCCATCGAGGGTACAGGATAGCACAATGGCAGGGGTTTCCAAACTTAAATCGTTGATCTTGGCGAGCAATTGGGTCCAATCGGATCATTGAACGGATGATGAGCGGTTAAAAAAACAAACGCCCGGCGGGGTACGCCGGGCGCCATGCTGCGGAAAGAGAGTGATCCGCAGGTTGCCAGAAAGTGTTTCGCACAACCACACGGTCTGGAGAGAGACGCGTAGTTTTGTTTAGCCTTCGCTGAGGATCTTTGCGTAGGCCTCTTTGGGGCGAAGACCTACGAGGGTTTCGGTGACCTCGCCGTTTTTAAAGATCAGCACAGACGGGATCGAGGAGACGCCAAACTTGGCGGCCAGTGACGGGTAATCATCAACATTGAGTTTGCCAACGCTTGATTTGCCTTCAAAGTCGTTTGCGAGGTCTTCGATGGTTGGACCGAGTGCTCGACATGGGCCGCACCATGGTGCCCAGAAATCTACCAGCGTGGGAGAATTTGAGTTGATGAGGTCTGTGAAGTTGGCATCGGTGACTTCGATGACATTTGTTTGTGTGGAGTTTTCGCTCATTGTGTGTTCCTTTCGGTCGAGTTGTGGTTCACAGAGGTCAACGCCAATACCGATCGTTCTATTTCAATGTGTGCAATTTTTTTACTTGCTGGCCCTTTCGAGCAGAATTTCGGCGATTTGGTAGGCGTCATCGGCTGGGGTTCGTGCTTTGGCTTGGCGTGCGACGCATGAAGCACCAGATGCTAGAAGAGCCAGTCTGCGTGAGAGTTGTTCGGCGTCTTTGAGCTCGGCTTTGGTGCACATATCTTGGAAGATTGCGGTCAATCTTTTGTGGTGTGCGAGTGCTGCCTGGGCGGGTTCTGAGTCGTGGTCTGGGAACTCTGCGACGGCGGCTTGGAACATGCAGCCACAGAACTCTGGGTCTTGGTACCACTCTCCGAGCGCTTTGAAGATGGACAAGATTTGTTCATACGAATCGGAGCTTGAATCAAGGGCGTAGGACTTAATCCGGCCCATCATGATTTCTGAGCTTTGGTTGAGGACCTCGACGATGAGTTGGTCCTTGGAACCAAAGTTGTTGTAGAGGGTCATTTTAGCGACGCCTGCTTTGTCGAGGATGCGGTCGACCCCGGTGGCGTGGAACCCTTCGCGTTCGAAGAGTTCGCGGGCACAGGTGAGGACTTGTTCGCGTTTTGAGATTGCCATTTTTAGAATCCTTCGATTTTTTGTGAGATTGACTGGAATATTCAGACAGACCGGTCTATTCTATCTTGTGATCGGCAAGGAGCAAGTGATTTCAGAAACAAAGTCTAAATTTCAATGCTGATCCGGTAAAAACAAGCCATTTCCTGCTCAGAGCCGCCCGGATGGTCCGGGCGGCTCTGTTTTTTTATGCATGGGATGGATTGAACGATAATTGGCACCAAACGGTCTTGTTTCTACAGAGCGTAAAAACCTAATTTTGCTATCAGTGGATGGGGCGAGTACTGTTGGCGGTGACTACTGAGAATCAGCCACCAATCCAGGGCGTCTTTAATATCAACAAGCCACTCGGGTTGACCTCGATGATGGTTTGTCGGGTAGTCAAGGGGAAGCTTAAATCCGGTGGTGCTCCCAAGAAGATCAAGGTTGGGCACGGGGGGACGCTTGATCCGCTTGCCTCTGGGGTGCTTGTCGTGCTTGTTGGGCGGGCGACCAAGCAGCAGGACCGGATCATGGGGACCGACAAGGCGTACCGGGCGGTTGTGGATCTGGCGCATACATCTGAATCGTGTGATATGGAGTTTGAGCAGATCCCGGCGGAGATTGAGCGTGAGCCGACACTCGAAGAAATCGGCGAGGTCTTGAAGCTGTTTGTGGGGGATATTGAGCAGACGCCTCCGATGTACTCGGCGATCAAGGTTGATGGGCATCGGGCGTATGCGCTTGCTCGGAAGGGTGTTGAAGTCGAGATGAAATCACGCGCGGCGCGGATCGATTCGATCGAGATTGTTGATTACAGCTGGCCGATGCTAGAGATTGATATCCGGTGTGGGAAGGGGACCTATATCCGGTCGCTTGCTCGGGATATTGGGGCAGAGCTTGAGGTCGGGGGGATGCTTGCTTCGTTGGTGCGGACTGAGGTGGGGGGGTTTACGCTTGGTGATGCGGTTGAGCTTGATGGGCTTGATGATCCTCTTGATCCTTGGGGATTGCCGGTTGATGGACTTCTATAGCAGGGTGTACCCAGTGGTGGTATTTGATTGAGTCCTGCATAAACCCGATGAAGACATCGGGCGTAAGCAGGGCACCCGGCTTGAAGACTTGGCGGACCCGTTGGATCCTTGGGATCTGCCTTCGACGGGGCTTGAATAGAAAAAGACACGGCACCCAGAGAGTGTGTTTGGCGTGCTCTTTACTTTGGGGGATCCCAGACTTCGGTGATGTCTTGGCCGTCGCAGACTCTGCGGATGCAGAGGTAGGCCATGGTTGAGGAGCAGAAGACTAGGCTGAGGACATAGCCTGCGACGATGAGTTCGAGGGCGGAGCGTCCGAGGGTGATGACCCAGTTGGCGGTGGGTTCTGTTGCCCCCATGTCTTGCGATCCTGCGAGGACTCTTCGTCCGGCATCGTTTGTGAGTGTTGATACAAGTGAGTCTGCGGTCTGGATGGACCATCCCGCGAGGGTGGCGACGATGGTTGTGATTGCGGTGCCGAGAGTTACGAGGATAATTGCATAGATCGCGAGGCGAAGGGGCTTTGCGATGATGTAGGCGTAGGCGCGTTGGAGCGCGTCGAAGCCGTCGGTGCCTTCGATGGCGAGAGCGGAGATCGAGAGGGGGAGGGTGAGGGTGTGGATGGTGAGGATGCAGACGATGAGGGCGGAGATGATGAGCCCGATGAGGTAGAGCACGGATCCGAAGATATTGACGACGGGGAGTCCGAGGGTGAGTCCGATGAGCATGAGTACTCCTGAGAGCAGGGCGCATATGAGCAGCGGGCCGAGTGTTGTGAGGGCGATTTGGCGGATGGTGAGGAGTGATGCTGAGAGTGCTTGGGCGGTATCGTGTTGGCGGCCGTGGGCGTATTGGATGCTTGCCGAGCGGGTGATGGCGTGGCCGAAGATTCCTGTGACGAGGATTATGGGGGCGAGGTAGGCGATGGAGGTCGTGGGGGATTGCGAGATCTGGGTGATCTGGTGTTCCAGGGCGGCGAAGAGTGATCCGAGCATGGAGGTTGGGTTGAGTGAGAAGATTCCCGAGAGGGCGGCTTCGATGCCGGCGGCGGTGTGCTGTGCTGGGGCGGGTTGATTGTTTGATTCAACTGCGAACAAGTATGAATGGATTGCTCCGATGACGACGAATAGGAATGCGCCCATGACCCCGAGGAGGAGGCGGGGCGGTGAGAAGGCCATGGCTGGGGCTTTGATGAGCGTTGGCCAGATGAGTCCTGCGGTGAGGTCCTCGAAGAGGAGGGGGGGGGCGGTGGTGCCGGGGTTTGGTTGATGCTCACTTTTTTGTTGGGTGCTCATGCATGGATGCTACCCGATGGTGGTCGGTTTGGCGCAATTTTGGTCGTCTTCACTTTGCGAGTACATATCTTCACTATTCTGCACTTTGGGGGGTGGGCGGTTGCTTTGGGGGGGTGGATGGGTGATGATGGGGTATGAAGAAAGCTGTCTGGATATGGGTTGTGCGGATTCTCTCGCTGTGTGTGCTTGGGCCAATTGCTGGTGGGCTGATGAGTTCGCTTAAGGCTGCGGACGGGTCCGGGCATGCGACGGCGTTGGTTTCGGGGTCGGTGTCGGGTGGATTGATTGCTCTTGTTGGGGTCTTTGTGCTTGCGATGGTTGGGGGGGGGGTCGCGACCAAGATGGTTTCGCTGAGAGAAGGCGTGCTCAATATGGGGCTGGTTGTTGCTTGGGGGGCGTGGGGGTCTGGGCAGGTTGGCGAGGCGTTGCGGGGGGCTCCGGGGTCTGGGTCTTTGGTGATGCTTGCGGTTGAGGGCGGGATCGCTTTGGCGTTGTCGTTGGTTGGGCTTGTGGTGCTGGCGAAGATGGGTCGGGGGCAAGAGCATCGGGATGAGTGCGTTCGGCTTGATGCTTCGGTGATTGGAAATATCGGTTCGAATATTGCGACGAGCGCGTCGATGGTTGTGGCGGGGCTTGTGGTTTCGATGGGGGTTGTTTGGTTGCAGGTGCAGAATGATTTGTCTGGGCAGGCGGTGTGGGGCGGGTTTGTTGGTGCTGCGGGGGCGGGCGTGCTTGGGGGGATGATGCTCAAGAACCACAGTTTGAAGAATGAGCGGAGCGGGGAGGGGGAGTTGTCGTTGGTGCCTGTGATTGTGGGGGTGCTGCTTGGTGGGGTGGCTGGGCCATTGATGGGGATGGTGGTGCCTGGGGGCGGGAAGATTTTGGAAGCGGTTGCATCGGGTGATGCGCCGGGGTGGATGATGATGTCGTCGCTTGCGTGGGCGGGCGGGGCGCTCATAGGGACGCCTGTTGGGTATTCGTGGGTGGAGTCTTCGGTGGAGCGACAGCACGGGCAGGCGGCGAAGGTCGCTTAGTGATCGGCATTGTTGATTCGGGATATTTGGGTCATGAGTTGATTTCTATTTCGCGGGAATAGAACCGTTCCAATGACGGCTTTGTGTGGTGTATCCGTCTAGGATATTGGGTCGAAACACACTTTTTAAGCATGACTATGGAGCTGCCCTTGACTTGTTCAACTGACTGTAATCAAGAGACTTCGGGACAGATTGGTTCTCAGCCGGCGGGGATGCCTGATGTGCAGGGGGCGGCTGACGACCGGATGGTGGCGATTGATCGGGTGGGTGTTAAAGAGGTCGTGTATCCGATGAAGCTTGCGACGCGCGATGGTGGGGAGCAGACGGCGGTGGCGACGATCAGCATGTATGTGGGGCTGCCTCAGGAGAAGAAGGGGACGCATATGTCGCGGTTCCTTGAGGTGCTCAATGAGCATTCTTGCAAGCCGTTTTGTCCTGAGGATATTCCTGGGATCACCAAGGCGATCAAGGAGCGGCTGCATGCATCGGAGGCGCACTTTGAGGCGTCGTTTACCTACTTCATTGAGAAGCCCGCGCCGGTGACGGGGCAGAAGGGGCTGATGAACTACGAGGTGACCTTCGCGTGCACGGCTGACGACAAGCACGAGGATTTCGTGATGACCGTTGCGGCTCCGGCGACGAGTTTGTGTCCTTGTTCGAAAGAGATCAGCGAGTATGGGGCTCATAACCAGCGGTGCCGTATCGAGGCGGCGGTGCGGACCGAGGGGTTTATGTGGATCGAGGATTTGGTCGAGCAGCTTGAATTGGCGGCGAGCCATCCGGTGTACGCGGTGCTCAAGCGGCCTGATGAAAAGTATGTGACGGAGAAGGCGTTTGAGAACCCGAAGTTTGTCGAGGACATTATCCGGGATCTCGCGATTACGCTCAATAAGGATGATCGGGTGGTTCAGTACGCGATCTCGTCTGAGAACTTTGAGTCGATCCATTCGCATAATGCGTATGCGGAGATTGAGCGGGATAAACGCAAATAGGTGGGGATTTGAAGGTATTAAAACAGACCCGCCCGTTTGGGCGGGTCTGTTTGTTTTTGGGTGGAATGCTTATGGGCAGCCGGCGGAGAAGGCGTTTAGGAAGGCGGAGATGTCTAGGAAGTTGAAGTTGCCGTCTTGGCTGAAGTCGGCGGCGGGGTCGGTTGAGCTGAAGGCGGTGAGGAAGGCGGAGATGTCGAGGAAGTTGAGGGCGGTGTCGTTGTTGAGGTCTGCGGGGCAGGGGGGGCAGTCGGAGATGTCGATGAATAGCACACCGGAAGAGGAAGGATCAGATATAACACCCATTGAGTTGATTGCTTCTACACCAAAAGCGAATAGATCTGGATGGATATACATTCCTACCCATTTGGGGGCGATTGGATTTGAAACATCAAAGGCTTGAAGTGAGTTATTGTCAGCAATTAACACAGTTGTGTCGATAACTGCAAGCTCACGAGCACTCCCAGCCGTATCGTGTGAGCCGAGCAAAACTGGTGACAGGGGGTCGCTTACATCGACTATCTGGAGGCCTTCAGCAAAATCAGCTACATATGCAATAGATTCTGCAACTTCTACATCGTACGCGAATCCTGGCGTTTCAATTGTGGAGACAAGCATTGGAAAAGTAGAATCTGCTACATCAACAATGTGTAGTCCGCCGCGAGATCCTGCAATATACACCAAGTTGTCTACCAATGTTAACCCGATTGCACCGTGTGGGAAGTTGTAAAAACCAACATAGAAAGGGTTGGCGAAATCCGTTATATCGACGATAAGAAAAAAACTCTCCGCGGCAATATAGGCTGTTGTTCCAACAATTTTTGCTTCAAAGAAAACATCATTGGTCAGGGCGTATGACCCTAGGAGAGTTGGGGTAGCCGGATTGGACACATCCAGAATTTGAAGGCCTCCATCATAGTCGCTGACATAGGCAATCGATCCTACAACATCGACATTCCGAGCTTGGCCGGGCGTATCGTATGTGCCAAGTAGCTGTGGGGAATTGATATCGGAAATGTCAAGAATATGTAAGCCCTCCGTCCCGCCGGCGACATACATAGTGGAGTCAATAGTGAGCGTATTGCGTGCGCCACCTTGATCGGCGTGTGAGTTGATAAGCGAAGTGCTCGGTGGATTTGAAATGTCAATTATTTGGAAGCCGATGGTTGAGTCGGCTACATATGCTTTGTTGTTAGCAATTGTGCTTGCTCGAACACTTCCTGGTACGCTATATGTGCCGCCGGCCACGGGATTTTTTGGATCACTTACATCAATCGCAACCAGCTCTTGATTGGCTTCAGATATATAGGCGATGTTGTTGTGTACTGAAACATTGATCGCGTAGAAGGTGTCGTAAGAAGAGAGTAGGAATGGCAAGTTTGGGTTGTTTACATCAATAATTTGAAGTCCCGAAAAGCCATCGGCAACATACGCAGTTGATTCAGCAAGTGTAAGGCTGAATGCTGTGTTTGGGGTGTCAATTGAGCCGGCGATTACAGGCGAGGCAGGATCGCTGATGTCAATAATTTTCAGACCTTCTATGCCAGTGGTCACATATGCAAATGATCCTGCCACCACAATATCTGAAACAGGGGTTACTACAGAGCTGATGAGTGTTGGTGAAACGGGATCGCTTACATCTAATACCAGAAATCCAAGAGTATCGTTTGCCAAGTATGCTTTGTCATCTCTGATTGCGACGGATCCAAGATAGCCTTGAGTTTGGTAAGTCCCGAGGAGTTGGGGAGATGCAGGATCACTAATATCAACAATATCAAGGCTGTCAGTCGCGCTCGTTGTGCCGCTTGAAAAATATGCGATGGACCCAGCGATAGCTACATGTGGTGTGTCGCCATCTTTTTCATATAATCCGAGGAGTACTGGTGATGTGGGGTCCGTGATATCATAAATCATCAAGCCTGTAGAATCTGCAACATATGCAAAGGGGCCGCTGATAGCAACTTCGCTCGCAAACTCAGGCAGGCTAGATGATCCAAGAATTATTCGAGCCTGGCATAGGACGCCGTCGGCTTTTGATTGGGGGGTTAGGAGTGTGAGGAGGGCGAGGAGGAGGGTGGTGGCTTTGGTTTGGATGGGGGTGGGGGTGTGGTTTGGGGGCATGGTTTGGGGCTTTGGGATGATGGGGTTGGATATGGGTATGTAAGTTGTTAGTTTAGTGGGGATCGGGGGTGGGTACAAGGGGGAAATTGGGGGAATGGGGGGATTGCATTGTGGGGGGAGGAAGACCCCCTCCGCCCTGCGGGCACCTCCCCCGCCCCCCAAAGTGAAGCCCGGGGGAGGCGAAGGAGAGAAGTGGTGTTGGGGATTGGTGGGGAGGGGGGTGATGGGCCGATTGGGTATGATGGGGTTGTTGTTTGGGTTGGTTGTTGTGAAGATCACAGGCGGGACGCCTGTGCCACGGGTTCTTTGTGGTCTTGGATGGCGGTTTGATGGTATCTGTATCGAGAATGATTCCGAGTATGTTTCATCGGCGGCTTGTGCTGTTGATGGTGGTGGTGTGCGCTGGGTTTGTTGGGCTTTTTGGGCGGATGTCTTGGATGACGATTGTGGATGGGGCGGCGGCGCGTGAGGTTGCTGAGTCTCGGTTGATCCGGCGGACCTGGCTGCCGACGACGCGGGGGCGGGTGCTGGATCGGACGGGGCGGGTGCTGGCGTATGACCAGGCGAGTTATGATGTGGCGATTGGGTATTCGGTGCTGAGCGGGGATTGGGCGTTGGGCCGGGCGAGGCGGTATGCTCGCAAGGCGCATCGGGATTTGTGGGATTTGTATTCTGACCAAGAGCGGGATGCGATTGTTGAGAACTACCGGCGGATCTATCAGAAGCATGTGGATGCGTCGCTGCGGACGATCGCGGCGTATACGGGGGTTGGGCTTGAGGAGTTGCAGGGGCGGGTTGACTCGATTGTTGATCGGACCGAGCGGCAGCACCGGTCGATTGTTGAGGCGCGGGTGCGGAATAAGGTCGAGGAGCGGGAGCGGCTGGGGTTTGTGGTGACCGATGCGGATCTTGAGAAGTTCATTCGGGGGGCGTCGGGCAAGATTAAAGAACAGACGGTGGCGCATGCGGTTGTTGAGGGGGTGCTTGATTCGGTGGGGTTTGAGTTGATGCGGATGGTGACTCGGGATGTGCCTGCGATGAGTTATGTGGAGGGCGGGGATCAGGCGCTCGAAGAGATGATCCCGCTGTTTCCGGGGATGGAGATTACGGACAATACTCGTCGGGTGTACCCGTATGAATCGGAGACGGTGATTCTGGATCGGTCGAGCTTCCCGCTGCCATTGAGGGATGAGTCGACGGTGCGGGTCAATGTTGAGGATCTCGGGTCGCTGGTGCTTGGGCGGGTGCGGGACCGGGTGTTCAGGGAAGACGCTGATCGGCGGCGGGCTGCGCTTGCGGGGGATGAGGTGTTGCGGGCTGCGGCGATGACGGCGGACGGGGTGGATCGGGGGCGGTACACCGATCATGATCGGGTTGGGCATACGGGGATCGAGGCGGCGATGGAGCATTCGCTGCGGGGGTTGCGTGGGGTTCGGACCGAGCATCTGCAGACGCGGGGGGTTGAAGAGATCCCACCGAGCGTAGGAAAGGATGTTCGGCTGACGCTTGATATGGCATTGCAGGCGCGGGTGCGGGCGGTGCTTGATCCGGTTGTGGGATTGACGCGGGTGCAGCCTTGGCATGACAATGAGTACATGCCTCTTGGGACGGAGCTTGATGCGGCGGTGGTGGTGCTTGAAGTGGCGACGGGGGAGATTCTTGCGATGGTTTCTACGCCTGTAGCGCCGCGGGATGGGGACTGGGGGCGGTTGGGGCTTTCGAGTGAGGCGGCGGTCGAGCGGTTTAAGAATGAGCGGTTTCCGTATGTGAATCGTGCGATCGCCAAGCCTTACCAGCCTGGGTCTGTGGCCAAGGCGATCGTGCTTTGCGGTGCGGCGAAGCTTGGGAAGTATGCTCGCGGGGAGCGGATCGAGGCGACGGGGCATTTGTATCCGGATCGGCCGACGATGCTGCGGTCTTGGATTATTCGAAAGTATCCGGGGATGACGCATTACGACCAGCTCGGTCGGCATCCGGATGGGGCTGATGCGCTCATGGTGTCGTCGAATGTGTTCTTCTTCACGCTTGGGCTGCGGCTTGAGGCGGAGGGGATCGAAGAGGTGTATTCGATGTTCGGGATTGGGGTACCGATTGATTTGGGGTTTGGGACTTCTTACTTTGGGGGGTGGGCTGGTTCAACGGGTGTGTTTGATGGGAAGGGGGGGACACTGGCGATTTCACCAGAGGATGCGATTCAGATGGGAATTGGACAGGGGCCGATTACTTGGACGCCTTTGCATGCGGCGGATTCGTACGCGACGATTGCTCGTGGGGGTATATCGATGACGCCTCGGTTGATTCAGAGTGGTGGGGTGCCTGAGGTGAGGAATCTTGGGCTTCCGGGTTGGGTGATCGGGAATACGCTTGAGGGGTTGTATGGGGTGACGAATGATCTTGCGTTTGGGACGGGGGAGCATGTGACCTATGACACGGTGCGGGATTCGGTTTTTAATGCGGAGGGGATTGATGTGTGGGGCAAGACTGGTACGGCGACTTCTTCGCCATTGGTGATTGATCCTGATGGGGATGGGCCATTGGAGTCGCGGGTTGTGCGGCAGGGGGATCACAGCTGGTATGTGTCGCTGGTCGGGGTTGGTGGGGCTCCTGAGTATGCGATCGCGGTGGTTGTTGATTATGGTGGGTCGGGGGCGCGGGTGTCTGGGGCGATTAATAATCAGGTTGTTCATGCGCTTGTGAGTGAGGGGTATCTGCCTGGGCAAGACACTACTGCGCTGAAGACAGCGAGTAGTGGCACCCGGAGAGAGGTGTCGCCATGAGTGCGTTTGGGCGTGATCCGATCTGGGTGCGGGCGATCCGCGGGGCGGGCTGGGGGGATCAGTCTATTTTCAATGCGGTCAAGGTGATGAACGCGGCGTGGCTCACGCTTTTTGCATCGCTGGCGTTGACCTTTATCGGGATCTATTCGATTGATATTGCGGAGGGGAGTGTGCGGGGGACGGCGGGGAGTCCGATGGCGGCGGAGGCGCTCAAGCAGATTGTGTTTTTGATTATTGGGTTGATGGCGTGTGTGGTGATCGCGCTGCCTCACTACAAGGTAGTTGGGTTGTTCTCGGTTTTGATGTATTTGGTGGGGCTGGGGCTCTTGATTTTCTTGATGCTGCCTGGTGTGCCGAGTTGGTTGGTGACACCACGGAACGGGGCGAAGGCTTGGATCAATCTTGGGGTTGCGGACTTCCAGCCTTCGGAGGTGATGAAGATTGCGTTTGTGCTTTTAGTGGCGCGGTATATGCGGTACCGATCGGCGCACCGTCAGCTTAAGGGATTGATTGTGCCCGGGATTATCGCGGCGATTCCGGTTGGGTTGATTACGCTTCAGCCGGATCTTGGTACGGCGAGTTTGTTTGTGCCTGCTTTGTTTGCGATGTTGATCGCGGCGGGGGCTCGGTTGCGGCATCTGACTCTGATTGTGCTGTGTGCGGCGATGGCGGCGCCGGCGGCGTATCCGTTGCTTCGGCCTCACCAGAAGGCTCGGATCGTAGGGATCGTGAAGCAGTTCCAGGGGGATGATTCGGGGTCGAACGATATTAACTATCAGAGCACGCGGGCTCAGATGCTGATCGGGGCGGGGCAGGTGACTGGGATCAGCGAACCCGAGGCGAGGGCGCTTGTGAGGTATAACTCGCTGCCTGAGGATCACAATGACATGGTGTTTGCGGTGGTGGTGGATCGATTCGGATTGCTGGGGGGGATGGTGGTGTTGGTGCTGTATGGGATGTGGATCGGGGGGGCGTTGCTGGTAGCGGCGAGTTGCCGGGACCCGCTTGGGCGGATGATCGCGGTGGGGATTCCTGCTTTTATTGCGGCTCAGGTGATTATTAATGTGGGGATGAATCTCGGGGTGCTCCCGATCATCGGGATCACCCTACCCTTTGTGAGTTACGGCGGATCGAGTCTTTTGACTTGCTGGGTGATGACGGGATTGATTGTCAATGTCGCGCTCCACCGCCCTAGGCCGCCCTACCGGGCTTCTTTTGAGTACGCCGATGACGATGGACCCCCCCAAAGCAGCATGCAACCAACCAGGCCCTACGGACGATCAGCCGGCTTCTCGGGGCGTGCCGTCACGCGGTAAGTTTGTGAAGGACGATGATCGGCCCAATCCTGTGGCGTTTTCGCATGATCTGGAAGCGGTCAAACCGCCTGCGGCGTGGGCGGGGAAGATTGCTGAGTTTGGGATTGGGCTTGAGGATGCTGAGGTTGAGCAGCTTGGGAAGTATTTGGCTGCTTTGATGGATGTCAACACGCGGACGAACCTGACGGCGATTCGGGATGCGGACGAGGCGTGGGATCGGCATATCTTTGATGCGTTGACGCTGGTGCCTGTGCTTGGGGAGATGGGGCGGGGGAATGAAGATGAAGAGAAGACCCCCTCCGACCTCGAAGACTCGGCCACCTCCCCCGCAGGGGCGGGGGAGGAGCAAGAAACGCGGAAGCGGGTGATTGATGTGGGTTCTGGGGGGGGACTGCCTGGGATTCCGTTGGCGATCGCGATGCCTGGGATTGACTTTGTGTTGCTTGATGCGACGAAGCGGAAGACTGACTTTATTGAGAACTGTGCCAAGTGGTTGGGGCTTACCAATGTGACGGTGATGAATGGGCGTGCTGAGGGCGTTGGGCAGGATAAGGGGACCAAGGTGTTGCAGGGGTACGAGGGGGGGCACCGCGAGAAGTATGACGGGGCGATGGCGCGGGCGGTGGGGAAGATCGCGATGATTGCTGAGTTGACGGTGCCTTTGGTCAAAGTTGGTGGGCTGATTGTTTTGACCAAGGGCGAGAAGGCGGACGAGGAACTTGCTGATGCGAAGAAGGCGTTGCATATGTTGCATACGACACATGCGGGAACGGTTGAGACGCCTACTGGGCGGGTGGTTGTATTGGAGAAGCGGCGGACAACGCCGAAGATGTATCCGAGAAGAGATGGGGAGCCCAAGCGGACGCCTTTGGGGATTGTGAACAAGTGAGTCATGATGTTGAGATGTTGCTTGGGGCTGGTGGGCCGATCGCGGATCGGCTTGAGGGGTATGAGCCGCGCGATGAGCAGATGGTGATGGCGGGGGCGGTGGATCGGGCGATGGAGTCTGGGGCTCATCTGTTTGTTGAGGCGGGGACTGGGGTTGGGAAGAGCTTTGCGTATCTGGTGCCTGCGATTGTGCGGGCGATGCGGTCAGGGCAGAAGGTGGTGGTGGCGACTAATACGATCGCGCTACAGGAACAGCTTGTGAAGAAGGATATTCCTATTTTGCTTGATGCGCTGGCGGGGATGGAAGATGGAAGAGAAGACCCCCTCCGTCCGCGAAGCGCGGCCACCTCCCCCGTCAGGACGGGGGAGGAGAAAGAGAGAGAAGATCACAGGCGAGACGCCTGTGCCACGGGGGATGGGGAGCCTCGGGCGTGCAAGGCGGTGCTGGTGAAGGGGCGGGGGAACTACATGTCGATCCGCAGGCTCCGGCTTGCGAGCGAGCGGCGGAACAAGTTGTTTCCTGATGGGCCTTCGCGGCGGTCGCTGGATGTGATCGAGGAGTGGGCGTACGAGACGGAGGACGGGACACTCTCGACGCTGCCTTCGATTGAGCGAGGCGGGGTTTGGAACTCGGTTCAATCGGATTCGACGAACTGCATGGGGCGGAAGTGCCCGCATCATGGGGATTGTTTTTATCAGGCGGCGCGGAAGGACATGGAGGATGCGGATCTGCTGATCTGTAATCATGCGTTGTTCTTTTCGGATATGGCTCTGCGGATGAAGGGGACGGGGTTTCTGCCTGAGTATGACCATGTGGTGCTTGATGAGGCGCACGCGGTTGAGGATGCGGCGGCGGATCACTTTGGGCTTTCGCTTACTGAGGGGCGGGTCGGGTTTTTACTTCGGCAGTTGTATCAGGAGCAGACGCAGAGGGGGTATCTGGCGCAGTTGGCGTTGGTGACTGGGGATATTGAGCCTGTGGACAAGGCGATTTTGTTGGTTAGAGAAGCGCAGCGGGCGAGTGATGCGTTCTTTGATTCTTTGAATCGGAAGATGGTGAGCGGGGAGTTGATTAATGGGCGGGTTCGTTCGCCTGGGATTGTGGAGAATGTGCTCTCGCCTGCGATGAATGATTTGTGCCTGCGGCTCAAGCGGCTTAAAGATGAAGTCACCAACGAGGCGGACCGGTTTGAACTCAACGCGTTTGGGATCCGGGCCAAGGAGATTTCGGATCAGGCGGAAACGCTGATTGAGCAGACGGCTGAGAAATGTGTGTACTGGATCGAGACTTCGGGGCAGCCTGGGCGTGGTGGGGTTCGGGTGACGATTGCGTGCTCGCCTACTGAGGTCGCTCCGCTATTGAAAGAGCATTTGTTTGGGGGGGATGCGTCGGTGGTGTTGACTTCTGCGACGCTGACGACGCGGGATGTTGAGCCTGATGAGACTACTGAGCATGCGGAGACTGCGTTTATGCATTGCTTGTCTCGGCTTGGGGGCGAGGGGGCGAGTGTGCTGCAGCTGGGGAGTCCGTTTGAGTACGCTTCGCAGGTGGAGGTGTTTGTGGATGCGTCGGTGCCTACGCCGAGGCGGGGGGCGGTGAGTCCGTCGGGGGAGAGCTTTGAGCAGGCGATCTCATCGCGGGTGAAAGATCATGTTGTGGCGACTGATGGTGGGGCGTTTGTCTTGTTCACAAGTTTCCGCTTGTTGTATCAGACGGCGGATGCGTTGCGGCGGCCTTTGGAGGGGATGGGGTATCGGGTTTGGGTGCAGGGGAAGGATGGGCCTCGGACGCAGATTTTGGATGAGTTCCGGGAGCATGACCGGGGGGTGTTGTTTGGGGCGTCGAGTTTTTGGCAGGGGGTTGATGTGCGGGGGGATCGGCTTCGGAATGTGATTATTACGAGGCTGCCGTTTGATCCGCCTGATAGGCCGATTGTTGAGGCACGCAATGAGTTGATTAAGGAACGAGGGGGGGATCCATTTCGGGATGATTCGCTTCCCAGAGCGGTGATCCGGTTCAAGCAGGGGTTCGGGCGGTTGATCCGGTCGAGTTCTGACTCGGGGCGGGTTGTAGTTTTGGATCCGCGGATTGTGACGACGGGGTATGGCAAGGCGTTCCGGAATGCTATTCCTGGAGGGGTGGAGTTGATCCGAGTGGGTGCATCGAGTGCATAGTGATTGTGCTTGGGTGTAGATGGGCGAAGAGTGTTTCTTGGCTAACCGGCTTTTTTGTGATCTGAGATTTTGAAGACGCAGTGTTGCTCCCCTTTGCTATTGATGCTTGTGTAGAGGTATACCGCTGGTAGATCGGGGGATCCCTTGAGGCACAAAAAGACTTCTTCAGCATTAGTATGTCGAGTGTTTGAGGAGAGTATTACTTCGTTAATATCCATTTCAACCAGATCCGCGTCGATGAGTTCTCCGCTCTGACGCCGTATTACGAGGTGTTATTCTTGGTCTATTGTGATCGGTTCAGGAGCCTGAATCATGTCACTGAGGTTTGGTGTGGTAAGGGTGGGGTCATCGGGCACAGCGCGTTTTGGATCTTCTGTGAGCATTCGCTCGACGACGCGTTCCCAGGCATCGAAGACCTTTTGATCGATCGCGGATCCGATTTCGTTTCGCATACTATTGAGGACCGTTCTCGGTGGGATGGGATCTCTGTAGGGTCTTGTTGAGGTCATCGCGTCGTAGATATCGACCACGGCGCAGATTTTGGAGGCGAGACTTATTTGTGATTCGTTGATGCTGTTTGGGTAGCCTTTGCCGTCGAGTCGTTCGTGGTGGTTGAGGGTCATGTCGATGGTGATTTCGCTCTGGCCCTCTTGATCGCGCAAGATTTCGGCGCCAACTTCTGGATGTTTGCGGATCATCGCCCACTCTTCGTCAGTCGGTTTCCCGTCTTTGTTGAGTACTTCGGGTGGGACATCGCGTTTGCCTACATCGTGGACGAGACCGCCGAGCATGAGGTCGCGGACCATTGGGTGGTCTGTGCCGAGGAGTTCGGAGCCGAGGAGGCCGCAGCCGACGCCAACATTGACCATATGGGTGGTGGTGTAGTAGTCGTGTTCTGACATGTCGAGTAGATGGCAGAACTTGGATTGGTCTTCGTTGCACCACTGGGTGAACTGGGATGCCATTTTCCCGATGGTGTCTGAGAGTCCGGGGGTGCCGGGGGCATGCATAAAGTCTTCGATCATTTTGCCACAGGATTCACGGACGATGCGAGTGCGTTCTTTGCGTCCGAGATCTTTGTCGTCGTATGCGTTGACTAGGCGGTCGCTCATCATGGATTGGAAGACGCGATGTTCTGTGAGGGGGACATAGAAATGGGTGACACCTTGTTCGGAGAGATTGGTGTAATCAGACTGGGAGTATTGCGATCCTTTGGAACGGTAGAGGACTGCTTTGCCGCCGTCGTGTATGAGGTAGATATCGAGTTTGAGTGTGTCTGATTCGAGAGAATCGATGGGCACAGGAAAGTACCCGGAGTTGAGCCGGACTTGGGAGCTATCTGATTTTGGGTTCTTTGCCATCGGTGCATACTCCATTATACTTTGAAAGACATCGGGTTAGGGACAATCGCACTCCGAGTTGAGTTGTTGTAATGTACAAAATAGTTAGAATTGCATACGACGAACTACAAAGACATGTTTTTGTCCCGTATATAGACGGTCTTTATCCGTTCAAATATTTGGTATACATGATTGTTGAAGACTGGGTTATCTGAGTTGGTGACCTAAACGGGGGGGTGGGTGAAAGGGATGGATTGGGGCTTTGGTGGGGCTGAGGCGGGTTGGAAATCGGGGGCTGGTGTCCTATCGTCTTGGTTCACGCGATTTGGGGTCCGGCATGGGTTTGGGCCACTTGATTGGTGTGAATATCAGGAGTGCAGACCATGCTCGGACGCGTTTTCAAGGCTTATGACATCCGCGGGACTTACCCAGATCTTTTGACCGACCGGATGGGGTGGCAGATCGGGTGTGGTTCTGCTCGGTTCTTGCTTGAAGAGGCGAGTAATGATGGTGAGTCGACGCCGATGATGCGGAATGTGGTCATCGGGCGGGACATGCGGAAGTCGTCTCCGACGCTCCGGGAGGAACTTGTTCGTGGGTTGACTTGTTACCACGCGAGTGTGATCGATCTTGGTTTGATTGATACGCCGATGATGTACTTTGCGATTAACTATCTTGATGCTTCTGGCGGTGTGGTAATTACGGCTTCGCACAACCCGCCTCAGTACAACGGGTTTAAGATTTCCAAGCGGAAGGCCAAGCCTGTTGGCGAGCTGACGGGGCTCGAGCTTGTACGCAAGTACGCGGCGATGGTTGATAAGAATGCTGTGCCGGATCCTTCGACGATTGTTGAGGAGCGGGATCTTTGGAAGCCTTATGCGAAGCATGTGCTCAAGTTCTTGGATCTGGGTGATCGGGATTCGAGCAAGCCTTTGAAGATTGTGGTTGATGCGTCCAATGGCATGGCTGGGATGATGTGCCCGAAGGTGTTCGGGAAGGACGGGGCGAGCGTTGATGGTCTTGAGATCATCGAGATGAACTTTGATATTGAATCCGGCGAGATGGCGCATGATCCGAACCCGCTGGTCGAAGCGAATCTTGAGCAGCTTTGCGCTGCGGTAGTTGAGCAGGGCGCGGATCTGGGGCTGTGCTTTGATGGGGATGCGGATCGGTGTGTTGCGGTTGATGAGAAGGGGAAGATTGTTCCCTGTGACCAGATGACGGCACTATTGGCTTCGTACTTCCTTGAAATTGAACCCGAGGCGTCGATTGTCTATGACCTGCGTTCGACCAAGGCGGTCGAAGAAGAGATCATCAAGCACGGCGGGACGCCATTGCGTGGACGGGTCGGGCATGTGTTCATGAAGTCGTTGCTTGCTGAGAACAAGGCGATCTTTGGCGGTGAGCTCTCTGGGCATTTCTACTTCCGGAAGAACTTTAATGCGGATTCAGGTGCGATCGCGATGTGTACTTTCTTGTCGGTGCTTGCCAAGAGCGGGAAACCGATGAGCGAGCTGATCGCGCCGATGGCGCGGTATATGCAGTCCGGCGAGATCAACTTTGAGAACGAAGAGAAGGATGTCGCGATCGAGTCGGTCATGGAGTACTACGCTGAGAAATGCGAGATCGATGAGCTTGATGGGATCACGGTTGATTGCTTCGAGGATGAGGGCTGGTGGATGAATATCCGGAAGTCCAATACGGAGCCTTTGCTGAGACTGAATGCTGAGGCACGTGATCAGGAGACGCTGGATCGGATTCTTGAAGAGGTTGCTCCGATGCTTGGGCACCGGGTGGCTCATTAACAGTCTTTATCTTCTGGGTAGGGTTGAGCCGATATAATCGGGTATGAATCTCTCACAGTTTTTCGAGCATTGGTCGATCGTTGAGAACCCGTTCCGGGGCGAGGAAGCTCGGCATGATTCGATCTTTGCGCGGATGGGGCCCCCCCCAAAGTTGGTGACTGGGCAATCGGAGGTTCCGCCTCCTGGGGAGGTGCAGCTTGCGAGGCCTGTGATTTCGAGTGAGCACTCGGACTTTGAGAAGATACTTGGGGAGTTGCATCGGCCTTCGACCTCGATTGTGTTTGGCGAGAAGGGGGCGGGGAAGACGGCGATCCGGTTGCAGATCGCGGGGCGGATCGGGACGCATAACGAGGACTATCCGGACAACAAGATTTTTATGATCCCGTACGATGACTTGAACGGGATGCTTGATCACTACGCAAGCCGGGCGGGGAAGGGTGAGAATCCGTTTGTGGATGTTCGGTTGGTGGATCACATGGACGCGATGGTGTCGGTTGGGGTTGGGCGGGTGCTCAATGCGATCGTTCCTGGACCTACGGAGCCGCCGCCGGCGAATCTTGGAGAGGGTGCGGCTAAGCGTGCTCGGAAGATGCCTGCGCTGATTCGGCGTGATCTACTTTTGCTTCAGTCGGTATATGACACGAACGATCCGAGCGGGGCGCGGACGGCTCGGTTGCGGCAGCTGCTCAAGATGCCTGGCGGTGGGATAGGTGGGCTCACGGTGATCGGGATGTGGCTGGGGTGGATTCCGGCGGTTGCTCTGTTTGTGTGGCTGCAGGTGTATTCTGGGCTTGATGGGCTCTTGTTTAATGCGGTACAGGTTGGGTCTGGGGTGCTGCTTGTGCTTTGGATGCTTTTGATGGGCAAGGCGATGGTGCTTGATCGGATGGTGATCCACCGGATCGCAAGTAAGGTGCATAAGCAGTTGCGGATGGTGCCTCGGGCTCCGGGTGGGTATCTGGGATCGCTTCGACGGATGCCCAACAGTGTGCTGAGTTCGGGTGAACTTCCGACGACTGATTCTGACGAGCAGCGGTATGCGATGTTTGCTCGGCTGCGGCGGGTGATCGCTGAGTTTGGGTTTACGGGGATCATGGTGGTGATCGATCGGGTGGATGAGCCGACGCTGATTAATGGTGATCCGGATCGGATGCGGTCGTTGATCTGGCCGATGCTCAATAACAAGTTTTTGCAGCTTGAGGGTGTGGGGCTCAAGATGTTGCTTCCGATCGAGCTTCGGCATGCATTGTTTAAGGAATCGAGCGCGTTCTTTCAGGAGGCGCGGCTTGATAAGCAGAATATGGTCGAGCGATTGGCGTGGACTGGGGCGATGCTCTATGACCTTTGCAACGCTCGGCTGGCGGTGTGCAGGCCTGCGAGTGCTCCGGCATTGGCAATGGTGGATCTGTTTACCGAGGATGTGACGCGGCAGGATATTGTCGAGGCGCTGGGGGCAATGCAGCAGCCCCGGGATGCGTTTAAGTTTATGTATAGGTGTTTGAACGAACACTGCGCCAGTGTGACGGCTGATGATGGGAGTTGGCGGATCCCCAAGCATATTCTTGATCAGGTGCGGCGGGATGAGTCGGAGCGGGTGATGCAACTGCAGAGAGGAATTCGGCCGGCATGAGTATCTTAAAAACGATCAACTTTGAAGTGCCTGTGTATCAGAATAAGGCGTGGCCTCGGTATGTGTCACGGGAGTGCTTCCGGTTGCCGATCTGGTATATCGTTGTTTGTGCTTATGCGGTGATTCATATTTTTACGACCAGTTACGACACGATTTCGACCAAGGACCATCTGCATATCGGGATACTTGTGTTCGTGTGGGTTTTGTACACGGTGTTTCTGGTGATCCGGAGTGTTTGGAATCTGGCGACTATTCAGTCGCAGGGGCGGGAGTATGAGTACCTTGCGTGCGAGTCTTGTTGTGGTGATATGCGCGGTGCTGAGGACGGTGCTGAGTGCGGGGAATGCGGGGCGGGGTTTGATCGTGAGGGGGCGGTTGAGCGGTGGGGGCGGTATTGCGATTGGGCGAGGCGTCACAACAAGCGGGCGCGGACGAAGAAGAAAGCCATTGAGGCCGAGCCCGAAGAGGAATCTTCTGAGTTATAAAAAATAGAATATTAGCGGATGCGTTTGAGTCTTGCGTATTCGAGGACGAGGGTCTTTCGGCCTACAGCTTTGAACTCGATGATGACGCGGGCGTTCTGGCCTGGGGTGGTTTTCATGACGGTGCCCTCGCCAAACTGGGGGTGGGAGACGATGCAACCGATGGGGTATTGGGAGCCGTCGCCTGTGGATGATGATCTTGAGGCGGCGGGATTGATTGATGGGCGGGCGGGGATTGACTTGCGAGGCTCTACATTGGCGAGGCGTTGTTCTCTTGCGTCATTGATGGCTTTGTGGTCCGGTTTGAAGCTTGCGAAGGATCCTGCTCGGAAGCGGCTTGAACTGCTTTTGTTGCTGAAAGCGTCGTCGTATTCACCGAGTCCGCCGCCGTAGCCGCCGTCGGACTGGTCTGAGAAGATAATGTTCTCTGAGCCGATTTCTTCTAGGAATCGGGATTTGATTGTGCGTTCGGTGATGCCTCGGACGGTGCGGCGTGCGGCGTTTGAGATTTGGAGGTGCTTCATGGAGCGGGTGATCCCGACGAATGCGAGGCGGCGTTCTTCCTCGAGCTCGGCGATGGATTCGGCGGCGCGTGAGTGGGGAAGGGTGCCTTCCTCGAGGGCGATCATCGCGACTGCGGGGAACTCCAAGCCTTTGGACGCGTGGAGGGTCATGAGGGTGACAGCTCCGGATTCGGAGTCCACCGCGTCGGCATCGGCGATGAGGGCGATGGATTCGAGGTAGGCGCGGACGAGGGCGAGGAGTGGGGGAACAGTGCCTACATTGCCTGCTTCGGCTTGGTCGGTGTCGGTGAAGGAAGCGGGGTCGTCTGCGGGGTCGAACTCGCGTTCGAAGTCGCGGGCCGAGGTGATGAGCTCGTTGAGGTTGTCGAGGCGTTCTTCGTCTGACTCGGCGCCTGAAGCCTTGGCTTGTTTGGTGTAGTGGGCTTCGAGGGTGGATTCTGTGATGACGCGTTCGACGAGTTCGTGGAGGTTTGTTGAGATTGATGCGCCCATGAATGATCCGCCGCCGGTCCATTCGTTGACCATGGTGGTGAATTTTTTGATTGAGTTGGTGGCGCGGTCGGAGAGGCCGAGTTCGCCGCATCTGTTGAGGCCTTCCCAGAGGGTGAGGCCGGCTCGGGCGCAGGCGCCTTGGATGGTGTCGAGGGTTGTTTTGCCGATGCCTCGGGTGGGGGTGTTGATTACGCGGAGGAGGGAAACGGGGTCGGATGGGTTGGCGATGACTCGCAAATATGCGATGGCGTTTTTGATTTCTTCGCGTTCGAAGAATGCGGTGCCTCGGGCGATCCGGTAGGGGATGGCAGACTGTCGCATTGCGTCCTCAACGACGCGGGAGAGGGCGTTTGTCCTGTAAAACACAGCCATGTCTTTCCAGGCGATGTTGTAGTTTTCGTTGAGTTGGCGGAACCAGTCGGCGATGAGTTCGGACTCGTGGCGTTCGTCGTTGGTGGTCAGGACGGTGATGGCATCACCGCCTGGAGTTGAGGTGAAGAGGGGTTTGTCTTTGCGTTTGGTGTTGTGTTTGATGAGGGTGTCGGCGGCCATGAGGATCGGTTCGGTGGAACGGAAGTTCTCGCCGAGCATGATGACTTTGGCGCCGGGGTAGTGTTCTTCGAAGTCGAGGATATTTGAGATGTCTGCGCCGCGCCAGCCGTAGATTGCTTGGTCTGGGTCCCCGACGACGCAGATGTTGGGGGATTGTTCATCGTCTTCCATGCCTGGGAGTGGTGGTGGGGAGGATGCGAGGAGCGAGGCGATTTTGAACTGGACTGAGTTGGTGTCCTGGTATTCGTCGATGAGGAGGTATTTCCAGCGGGCGTTGAGCTCGTCTTTGATATCGGGGTGGGTGTCGAGGATCTTGGCGGTGTAGAGGAGGAGGTCGTCGAAGTCGATGGCTCCGGCTTTGCGGAGTGACTCTTCGTAGGCGGTGTAGATCTTGGCGACTTGCTTGGAGTAATAGTCGAAGGCGTTGGCCTCGTATTTTTTGGCGTCCATCATCTCGTTCTTTGCGGTGGAGATTGTGGAGAGGACTGAACGCGGGGGCCAGTTGGACGCCTGTAGATTCATGGCTTTGAGGACGCGTTTCATTGAGGCCATCTGATCTGAGCTGTCGTAGATGGTGTAGTCGGGCTTGAGGCCCGGCATCTCGACGCGTTCGGCGTAGCGGCGGAGGAGACGGGCGCAGAGGGAGTGGAAGGTGGTGATGGTGAGCCCGCGGAGGCGGGGGTCGCGGGGGGCGTCTGGGTCTAGGGCGCCGGGGCCTGCGATGGTCAGGGCGACGCGGTCGCGCATCTCTCCGGCGGCTTTATTGGTGAAGGTAAGGGCGAGGATGGACCAGGGGGGGGTTTGGTTGGCGACGAGGTGGGCGATGCGGCGGGTGATGACACGGGTCTTGCCCGATCCGGCGGCGGCGAGGATCAATAAAGGGCCCTCTGTGCATAAAACGGCTTCTTTTTGGGGAGGAGTAAGGCCTTGGAGGTAGGGGGGGGAGTCTGATTCTGGTATCGAGATTGGCATCGGGGAAGGGTAGGTGGTCATGGCTCAATCGCAGCGGGACGATCGATGTTTTCTCGTTGAATGGATCAAAATTGGCGTCTCTGGGTGAGGCATTGGGTTCTGCAATGATGGCCCGATAACTGGAGGTCTGAGATGAAGATTTGCATGGAGGGTTGAATCAGCGATGTGTGGAGGAAGGGTTAGATAGAAATACTTTAATTAATGGATGTATTGACGAGGAACGCTCTTCTAATGGGGGATAGCAGCCGATTAGGGTTCAGCATGTTTTCTAAGAAATCCAAAAAATCCACATCCCCGAAGGCTCCTGCAGCGCCCAAGGTCGACTTTGTTGAACTGCTCAACGAGGCGGTGGATCGGAATACATCAATTGGGATTGTCCATCGGGGGCGTGCCGGGAGTGACCCGCTTGCGCAGGGACGGCTTCTTGAATGGAAGAAGGAAGAGCTGGTGATCGAGGAGTTGCAGATCATCGGGCGTGATGTATCGCTGAAGACCGGCGATTTGGTTGAGGCGTATCTCTCTTACAAAGGGACGATGCTCACCTTTGAGGCCAAGGTTCTCGAGGTTGAGATGCCTAGGCGGCTCAATGATGTTCGGGTTGTTCGGGCGTTGCATATTTCTAAGCCGTTGAATCTCAGGGAGGGTGATCGGCGATCCGCGTTCCGTGCGTCGTTGTCTGGGATGCCTAAGGACATCCCGGTGAAGATGTGGTTCCTTGACCGTTATAAACCTGAGGATGATCAGGATGAAGCCTCGCAGGAAGAGCAGGACAAATCTTACTACACCGACCTGCTTGCAGCGAAGAGCTTTCATGCAGAGTTCCCGCTGGATGAAGAGGGGAATGAACGGGCTCATATCGACTGGAATCCGATTCTGCGGAGCGCGATGATGGAGGAGCCGCACGCGATTGGGCGTCTTATTGATGTGACATCCAATGGCTTGGGAATATTGATGTATGGTGTTTCGAACATGCAGCTCGATCGGTTTGAGCGGATCGGGCTTGAGTTTTCTATTGAAGACAGCAAGCTTGAGTTTGTGATCGAGGTGAGGCAGGGTTCTGATTTACGGGGATCTACATGCCGGGTCGGTACATTGATACTTCATCCTGATCGGCGGGACAATACCACGCTTGCCCGGCGGACTCTTGATCAGTTCGCGATGCAGATCCAGCGCGATCAGCTTAAAGGCCGCAACGCGGCGTGAGTGTTTTGAGGTGTTGGGGAATCAGATTAAGTTTACTTTGACTGGCCCATGCCTGGTGGCATCATCGCGTGGGGGATGTCGGCGGCCCGGGTCATCAGGATGACCCCTTCGGGGAGGTCCTTGGCGACTTGGGTGATGACATCGCCTTCGAGGCGGCGTGCCACATTGGAGCGGCGGGATTTACCCATGATGAGTGTGTCGCAGCCGTAGGTGACGGTGTAGTCGAGGATCTCTTCTGCGATGCTTGAAGCGGTGACGAAGATTGGGACGAAGGGGACGCCGGCTTCTTTGGCGAGCATGGCGGTGGTGCCAAGGGTTTCTTGTGCGGTTTGGTCGGTTTCGATCTGAGGGGCGCGTCCGGGGGCCATATCCATGACTCTTACCTGGCGAACGAAGATGGCCATGAGTGTGGCGTCGCGTCGTTTGGCGAGGTCGATGGCGTATTCGGATTGGTAGCGGCCTCTTGCGGCGAGCATGATTTTGGGTTTGTCTGGGTCGATCTCTGGATTGGCTGAGAGTATCGGCATCCAGCCGCCGCCGGGTTCTTCGAGTGCCTTTCCGGTTGATGCGGGGCGTAGTGTGCGGATAGTTCGGATGCCGAGTGCGAGGGCGACGAGTGTGCCGCTGAATGCGGTTGAGATTGGCTGGGTGATCCCGATGGTGATGGTGATCGAGAGCAGAAAGAGGCCGAGGGTCCAGAAGAGGGTGCGGGTGAGGGGAGTGAGTTCGAGTTTGGTGTTGATTGCGCTTGAGAGGACGGTGACGGTGATGGCGCCGGTGACTCCCAGCACATAGAGGGAGGCGAGGACGGTGACATCCTGCTCGAAGGAGATGACGAAGATCGGGATGATGATCGAGACGATGAGCCCGATGTAGGGGGCTCCGGAGTAGTTGAGTTTGGTGAGGGAGCGTGGGAGTTCGTCATCTTGGGCCATCGCGTAGAAGACGGAGACCATCGCCATGATCGCGGTGTTGGTGGCGCTGAGGAGGAGGAGTCCGAAGGTGATGCCTGCGATGTTTCCGAAGATGGTGCCCATGGTGGGGCCTAGGACATCGGTTGCGGTGTTTTCTGCGACGATGCGCATCGCGGCGTTGGTGTACTGGCCGACCTGGTAGCGGTGGGACTCGAGATGTTCGTAGGCGAGAGCGCCAGGTTCTGGGAGGGCTGCGATCTGATCCTTGGTTAGCTTGATGGGCATCGATGCGTCGTAGTCTGCGCGTGATGCGGGGGGCATGGTGTCGATGAATGCTTGGCGTGATTCGACGAGTCGTTCGGTGTCGGGTTTGTCGAGATGCTGCATCTCTGTGCCTGCGACTGCGAAGGTGAGGCCGGCGAGGGCGAGCCCGAAGACGAGGTTGAGGGCAACGACTTCGACGGAGACGGGCCAGATTGTTTTTTTGGCTTCCTGATCGACTGGTTTTTTCATCATCCCGGTCATGTTGGCGACGGCTTCGACGCCTGCGAGTGCGAGACAGATTTTGGTGAAGTTGACCCACATGTCTGCGGGAGGGCTGTGGCGGAAGTAGTCGAAGGAGATTGTTTCGATGCCTCGGGCAAAGGCGGGGATGGCGATGACGGCCATGACTCCTGAGACGATGAGGGCGACGAGGGCGATGATGAGTGCGAACTTGCCTGCGGACTTTGCGCCCAGCCAGTTGACGCCACCAACGAGGATAATTGCCCCGACGGCGAGGGGCAGGACGAGGTTGTGGGGGACATGGAAGTAGTGGAAGGCTTCGATCGCGGAGATTGCGGCGGTCATGATGTAGCCTGATAAGAGCAGCGTGGAGCCGATGACTGAGAGGGTTGGGGAGAGTTGTCGGGCTGCGGTGTAGACGCCTCCGCCGTCGGGGAAGCAGCGGCAGATGTGTGTGTATGCCCATGAGACGGCGATCATGAGCAGGCCGATGGCGGCGAGATAGAGGATTGAGGCGTGTCCGGTAAAGAGGAACGCGAGCCCGAGTACATAGAGGCGTGAGGTGCCCCAGTCGCCGTAGAGGAGCGGTCCAGCGTGGATCCAGCGTAGATTCCGGGGTCTTGAGTCGGTCGTGAGCATTGAGGGACAAGTCTAGGCCTGGACACAGAGCGTCCGAGATTTCCCAAACCCAAAGAATTCTCCCAGATTTTGGCGGGCTGATCCGCTCCCAAACGCTCTCTCTTTTGAAGAGCCCCGTCGCGTGGTGGGGAGAGTGGTCATGCAAGGAGTTCATCGATGAAAAAGTTTGTGTTATTGAGCCTCGTGGGGTTTTTGTCAACTGTGTCGGTCGCTTCGGCGCAACAGTACCGGGTTTGGATTGACATGCCCGTTGGTCCGAGTATTGACTCGGGATTTGTAGACTTGCCCCCGATAATTCATGGGAGTTGGAGCGGGGTTGATATATTTGGGAATCAACAGGATTTCACAGCGGATGCGATGGGTGCTGGTGGGCAGATACCGCTTGTCGATATTCAAGCGAGCAGTACAAATGCGGGCAATTCGAGTGTTGAGTCAACGCTTTCGTATGTGTATCGGGTGAACCCGATTGCTGGGTCAACAAGGAACGCGGTGCCTTTGATTATTCGTGCGGCAAGCAATGTTCAGGCAACATCAACAAGTAATAATCCGGGGGCGAGTGCGTTGGCGACTGTCCGGGTCTCTCTCCCCTTAAACAACAACAATCCGGTGATTCACAACACGATCGTTGCTTGGGTTGATGGCTCTAATACTGTGCCTTCAGACAGCTTTACTCAGACTCTGAGCACTGTTGCGTTTGTCGGGTCCTATGGGCGAGTCGAACTCAGGGCATATGGAACATTTACAGGGGATGGCGAGGTTTCGGCGACGGCGGACCCGACCTTTGAGATTGATCCCACAGCGACATATGAGGAAAATGGGCAAACGCATTTCTACACCGATGAGTTCATGATTGAATACTCGCCGACGATTGATCAGTACATTCCTTGCGATCCGGACATCACCGGTGATGGGCAGTTAAACTTCTTTGATATTTCCGAGTTTCTGAGCACCCAGCCCGATTACAACGCTGATGGGAGCTTTAATTTTCTCGATGTCTCGGCGTTTCTTGCGGACTTTTCTAGCGGATGCCCGTGAGTCGCAAAGTCTCTTGTTGAAGGCCTTTACATCGCCGCTTGATGGCATTGCCACGACCACGCCTGATGTCCTTTTCGTTTGAGAGGGCTATCGGGCGTTGGTTTTATCTGGATCGGGGGTATCTGGGTTGCTGAATCGTGGATTTGTCTGGATCTGGTTGATCCGAACCCATAAACCGCCCGTATCTTGGTACAGTCTATGTCCGGTCGCTCTGGCCGGGTTGTTGTGATGAGGGCGGCTGGGCGGTGTACCAACTCGTGGTGCTTTCCGGATCCCAATCGGATGCCTACCCTCGGTATTGCTGTTGGCATCTCATTCCCGGTGTGGTGGAAATGATTGCCTGCTCTTTTTGATGGTCGTATTGATTCATGTCACAGAACCATGACGACAACCAGGTCCCAGGATTGCTCGATGACTCGGCGGCGGGCGGACTCCCTCTTTCTCCTGAAGACACCGCGAATCTCGATCCGGACTCTACGGGGGCGGCGACGGTTGAGGACTCTGAAAAATCGATTATGGCCGCGACAAAGTCCGGGACCAATCTCGATACGCTCATCGGGCGTCTTGTTATTGACCAGGGGCTGGCGACCAGTGACGAGGTCAAGCACTGCAAGACGATGACCCGTGCCGAGGGCGAGGAGCCTTCGGACAAATCGCTGGCCCATGTGCTGGTTGATCGGGAGTTTATCACCAAGCGTCAGCTTGCGCGTCTGCGCGAAGCGATCGAAGCAGAGCGGTCTGGCAACAAGATCAGCGGGTACAAAATCTTGGGCAAGCTCGGGGCTGGTGCGATGGCGACGGTGTACAAAGCGAAGCAGGTCTCGCTTGATCGCATGGTGGCTCTCAAGAAGCTTCCCGAAAAATTCTCTCAGAACCCGCAGTTCATTGAGCGGTTCTTTGCTGAGGGTCGTGCGGCTGCGTCGCTGAATCATCCCAATATTGTGCAGGCGTTTGATGTGGGCAACGAGGGCGATATCTACTACTTCGTGATGGAGTATGTTGATGGGCGGACGGTTCACGAGGACATCGTTGAGCACAAGCGGTTTGACGAGAAACTTGCTGTTGAGATTATCATTCAGGTTGCCGAGGCGCTTGAGCATGCGCACGGGATGGGGCTGATCCACCGGGATGTGAAGCCCAAGAATGTCATGATCACCAAAGAGGGTGTGGTCAAGCTTGCGGATATGGGTCTGGCTCGTGCGATTTCTGATGTTGAAGCCGCTGAGGCTGAGGCGGGTCGTGCGTTTGGGACCCCGTATTACATCTCACCGGAGCAGATCCGGGGCGAGAAGAATATTGGGCCGCCGGCGGATATTTATTCGCTTGGTACGACGCTCTACCACATGGTCACGGGGGCGGTTCCTTACGAGGGCAAGAGCCCGAGTGCGGTGATGCACAAGCATCTTAAGAATGAGCTAATTCCGCCCGATCATGTCAATCCCAAGCTCTCGGCAGGGATCAGTGAGGTCATCGAGATGATGATGGCCAAGAAGGTCAGGCATCGGTACCAGAACTGTACTGATTTGCTAGTTGATCTGCGGGCGCTCAAGGATGGCGATGTACCTCCGATTGCTCATCGTGATGTGATTGGGGAGGCGGATCTGACGGCTTTGGCTCAGGCCGAGGCGTCGGTGATGACACCGATGCAAGAGAACGCGGTCAAGAAATCTACCAGTGGTATAGCTGACCGGCTCTTGTGGCCGCCGTTCTTGATTCTTGTTGCTTTGCTGCTGGGCTCGCTGATCGGCAACCTGCTGATGCTGTGATATAAACCAGCTGAGTGCAACAGAGCGATATGGGAAATCCAAGATCACAACACAATGGGCGGAATAGTCGTTTGTCGATCTTTGAAGCTATTCCAGCGGTCGTATGCATCGCGGTTGGGATCGTTGTCGGAGAGTATGTTGCTGTAAAAACTGGATATTTGGTTCTGGGTATTCTCGCCGGTGCTTTGGCGATCCCGATCAGTTTCCTTGTCGTTGCGTATGGGTTCGTGCTTCTGGTCTTCATTCCGCTCGGACTGATTCCGTACTTGCTAAACAAGATTTCGCCACCGCAAGAGTACATTGATGACCCTGAATAAGAGGGTTAGATCTGGACCTGTCCGACCAGTTCGTTGATTGAACCGGCGCCTTGCTTGACGCACCATTTGTCGAGCGCTTTGCAGACTTTGCGTGGGGTGCTGAGATCCGCGAAGCTGCCGGCGCCGATTTGCACGCAGGTTGCGCCCGCGAGGATGAACTCGGCGGCGTCTTCCCAGCGGGTGACTCCGCCGGCGGCCATGATCGGGATGTTGGCTTGGTTTGCGAACTGGCTTGCGACGAGGTGAACGAGGCGCACGGTGATCGGGTGGATCGCTGGGCCTGACATGCCTCCGGTGGTGTTTGCGAGGATCGGTTTGCGGGTATGGACATCGATGCCCATCGCGGGGACGGTGTTGCAGAGTGTTAGGCCATCGGCGCCGGCGTCGACGGCGACCCGTGCTAGATCGACAATTGTGTGTGGGGTGCCGACGGTGATGGGGGAGAGTTTGACGAAGAGCTTTGTGTCTGGTGTTGCTGATCGGGCGGCGGTGACCAGTTCTTTGAGGGCGGCGGGGTCGGCTCCGAACTCGAGGCCCGAGTGGACATTGGGGCACGAGACATTGAGCTCGATGAGTTTCATGGCTTCGACGGCGTTCATTGCTGAGGCGATCTGGGCGTAGTCTTCGATGGAGTCGCCGGCGATTGAGCCGAAGATGTTGGATTTGACAGCGGAGATTTTTGGGGCGATCTCTGTGGTCCATTCGTCGAGCCCGGGGTTGGCCAGGCCGATGGCGTTGAGCATCCCGGCCTTGGTCCAGGTGATCCGGGGGTGAGGGTTGCCCTCTCTGGGGTCTCTGGTGATTGATTTGGTGACGATCCCGCCGATGCAGCTGAGGTCCATGACATCGCTCATCTCATCGAGGGTGCCTGCTGTTCCTGAGGCGAGGACCACGGGGGAGGGCATGGAGATGCCGCATATATCTGTCCGGATTCGTTGGCTCGGGGTGTATCCCATGCTTACACAATACGCTCGTTTCATAGTAAAGATGTCGATTGGAGGCCTACCGTTGTGTGCAGAGAATCTTCAACCCAGGAGCCGCCGCGTGGACCAAGAAACCAGAATTACTCAGTTTAAGTCGCTTATTGAGAACGACCCGGACAATGACATGGCTCATTTCTCGCTTGGCAACGCGTTGCTTCAGGCGGAGCGTCATGAAGAGGCGGCCAAGGCGTTTGTGCGTTGTACCGAGATCAACAAGGGCATGACCAAGGCGTTCCAGCTCGCCGGTCGCGCGTTTATTGACAGCGGGAATAAGGATCAGGCACAGGAGATCCTGAGCTGGGGGTATATCGAAGCGGTGACCCGCGGCGACATGCTTCCCAAGAAAGCCATCGAAGAGATGCTCAACGAGATCGACGCGCCGATTCCTGAGGTTGTCCAAAAGGGTGAGGAGGCGTCTGCCCCGGCGGCTGGTGGGGACTTTCGGTGTGTCAAGACCGGGCAGATGGGCAACAAGATGGCGCGGCCGCCGTTTAAGAACGGGGTAGGCCTGTGGATTCAGGATTCGATCTCGAAGGAGACTTTTGACGAATGGATCTCGATGGGGACCAAGGTCATCAATGAGCTTCGGCTGGATCTTTCGCGCGACGATCACGACGCGGCGTACGACTACGCGATGCGGTTATATCTTGGATTGACCGATGATATCTACACATCGGTTATGGAAGGGCAATCGCCTCCGATGCCTGAGGGGCAGTTCAAGGGTGTTATTGAGGACATCATGGCGATGGGTGGGCATCTTGAGAGCGAGCAGGGGAATCTGCATTCGCGGGTCGAATAGCTGATCCCTCTGGAGCCGGGCTCGGATCTGGCCGAACAGTATTTTATGACCCATGAGCATGCAACCAACTCATCTAGCGCACACGCTCCATTGAGCGTGGTGGTCGACGAAGAACGCGAGACCGATCGCGGGTGGTCGTATTTGCTAACGCTCTCTTGGAAATCTCGGGGGACCACTGAGCATGAGATCACTTTGAGTTGGGTGGATCACGATCAGCTTACCGGTGGGGCGACGCCTCCGAGTCGGCTTGTTGAAAGCGTGGCGAGGATTGTCGCGACGGCGATGGGTGTTGATGACATGCCGAGCAAGTTCGATGTCTCTTCAATGCGAAGGGCGATCCCTGAGTTTGAGCGATTGATTGGGGGATAGATGTTGTATCCGTTGTTGGCGGTCGTTGTATTCGTATAACAAAGTTCTGATTCTTGTTGTGTTGTTTGGTGGTCGCGTTTATTCGTGATCAGCAGCATCTTGGCGATGATTACAGTTCAATAGGAAGTTGGATTCCAGAGTGGTATTTCTTTTGGGATTTATCCAATAGATAGAATTATTTTTTATGGCAGTATAGAATGGCGCGCAGGAGTCGAAAATTGCGGATTCGGTAACACGGGTGTTCTGCGGGACCTGATCCGTTCAGAGATGAAAGGATCTGTTATGAGACACTCACTATTCACTGTGTTAACTCTGTTTGCGGGCACTTCATTTGCTCTCGGTGCTCCAACGCCATTTATTCTTTCCGACACCACAGAACTTTCAACAGTGCCGGTTGCTGGGTTTGATGGTGAAGCGGCGATGAAAGGGAAGATTGTTCGTTTGGATTATCCAGACGGGGTGGGCGGCCATGAGGTGGTCCTCGTCAGCGTTTATGGGGATACACAGGGCCCCGAAGTTTGGAAGCATAATCGCTCTACGCATGGTGCGAAGGATTTGTTTGTGACGCGTTCATTCGACGAGGGGCTGACATGGTCACAACCGATCAACATTTCAAACACCGCGAATCTTTCTTCGATGGTTGCCGATCATGACGGTAACCCGATGACGGCCAAGTTGGCCTACTTCGGGGACTCGCAGAAGCCCAATATTTTCAATAATGGTAAGAAGGTGATCATTTCGTGGGTGGATCACTATGTGCCAAGCGGGGTTCAAGGCAGCGTTCTCTATCCAGAGTCTGGGAATATTGAGGTGCCCTACGCGGCGACCTATGTTGTTCGTTCAGCGAATGGCGGGGCAACATGGAGTGCTCCTGAACTTCTATCTGATGGCAGCCGCGATGCCAAGCAGGATGTTCCCAAAGCATCGAGTGCTGGTTTCGTGGTGACCTGGCAAGAAGACCCCAAGGGTCTTCAACCGGGTGATGCCGAGGGACCTGGCGAGGGTGGATCGGGTGCCAAGGTGAGCCATGGCACGGACATCTGGTACTCATCGGTCACGGCTGCAGATTTTGTCGCCGGACTGCCATTCTCAGAAGGGCGGCGGATCACTGACAACTTTACACGTACGGATCACGAAGGATTCGAATCTGGGCAGACTGGCGCCTCAAGGGCGAACCTCTTTGTTGTTGGTCCAAACATGATTGTTGCCTATGAAGAGACCAAGGGGCTCGAGGGGCTCGATGACGGGAAGTACATCCGCTACCACAACTTCTCGGCATTCAATGACTCGATGCTCGATCCAACCGATGGCGCTGGCTGGATCCTCTCGCTTCCGGAAGAGAGCGCTCGGCGTGTCCGGTTCATTGTTCAGCCCGGGCCGCTGATGAATCAGAGTGATGTTCGGATTGTTTGGGTTTATAAACAAGGCGACTTTGATCAGGGTGGTCCTTCAGACATCATGTGCCGGGTTGGCACGAAGGATCCGCTTGACCCTGCATCGACAGGGTTCCGTCCGGAGGACCTGAATCCGCCAATTGATCCCAATGCGACAACGCGAGAGCTTGCGTTCAACAACACCCAGGGTATGAACTTGAGTTCATCCATGGGGCTCGATGCGCATCCCGAGGATGACAGTTTCGAGGATGCCCGTGCACACCGCGGGATTCTTCGTGGAGACTTCATGGCACTTGGATGGAGTTGGACACCCGACTGGGCCGTGGCGCGCTTCACGGATCTTGAGAACTACAACTTCTACATGAGAACTTCGCTTGATGGAGGGCAGACTTGGACCTCAACGGTCAACATGTCCAATATCGATGCAGTTGAGAAAGTGAATGTTCGTGAACCCAGAATTGTTGGAACGCCCTTCAGTTCGAATCCGTCAACACCAACTGACACTGGATCGTTCTTGGTCGCTTGGGGCACGGAAGTGAATCAGTACGAGCATGTATCCGAGGGAATCATTGACCTCGATGTTTTCTTGACCCGTACCAACGATTTTGGTCAGTCATACGCTCCTGTCATCAAGCTCGCTGACGAGACCCCTGCCGATCTCAGCGTGAGCGCCTTTGAGAGTCAGTTCCGTCTCGATCCCGATGGCAACAAGCTGTATGCTGTGTGGATGGCGGAGGAGAGGGACTCTGGCGAGATCAATGTGATGTTCAGAGTTGGTTCGACCTGCGGGCCAGACTTCAATGAAGATGGGGAGCTCAACTTCCAAGATGTTTCGCTATTCCTTGAGCTGTTCGGAATGGAAGATCCTTCAGCGGATGTCGTGACTGATGGTCACTTTAACTTTTTGGATGTGAGCGCGTTCCTCCAAGAGTACACGAGTGGTTGCCCATAATCGTCACCATTGGTTGATTGACTCGATAGCAGCCGGCCCAAACGGGCCGGTTTTTTGTTCCTGATGCGATTCCAAGTCCTACAGTCAAGCCGCTTGCATCGAGCTTGGAGATTTCATGGATCTTGTAGAAATTCTAATCCGAACCGCGCTGGGCGTTGTTGCGGGGTTGGTTGGTGGGCTTGCCGGGCTTGGGGGCTCGATCATTATGCTGCCTGCGATGGCGATGATTTGGGGTTATAAGGATGAGGAGCAGACGCGGCACCATGTGTACATGGCGGCGGCGATGTGTGTCAATGTGGTGGTGGCGTTGTCATCGACGATCATGCATGCCAAGAAGAAGGCGGCACGCAAGGATGTGCTGATGTCGCTGGTGCCTTCGATGACGGCTGGGATGGCGGCGGGAGTGATGATGGCGGGAGAGTCGCCGGGGCGATGGTCGCTGGTTGCGTTCGCCGGGTTTATCTGGATCTACTGCGCGTACAACATAATCACGACGATCAAAAAGATCCCGGATCATCCTGTTGATGCACCATCTCCGGCGCATTGGAAGATGATCGTCATCGGCTTGTTTGTCGGATTGGTTTCAGGCTACCTCGGAATTGGGGGGGGGATTTTGCTTGTGCCGCTGTTGCAGATTTCGGGTTTGCCGCTGCGTCATGCGATCGCGGGGAGCGCTGGGGTGATGTGGATTAGTTCGATCATCGGGGCGTCGTTGAAGCTTTATACGCTGCCGACGATTTATTATCCTGCGCCCAATGATGCGGAACACCTGACCATTGGTGATGCAATGTCGTTTGCGATCCCGGTGGGGGTTGGGGCGATCATCGGTGCCTACGCGGGGGCGTGGATTGCTCACAAGATCAAGCTGCCGCACTTGAAACTGATTATTGCGTTGATTTTGGGGATTGCTTCGATCAAGATGGTGATGCGATAAGCCACTACATCCGTCGTCCGCGGCCGCGGGTTCCGGGGGAGCCGTGTTTGCCTTTGGACATGACGGCTTCGAGCTCGGAGCGTCTCAGGAGCAAGGGGTTCTCGCTGTCATCATGCTGGACGAGGAGTTCTTTGACATGGAGCATTTGGTCGCGGAGTGCCGCGGCGTGTTCGAAGCGGGTTTCTTGGGCGGCCATCATCATGTCTGCTTGGAGCATCCCGACGAGGACCTCGGCGTCTACGACTGGGTCGGTTGATTCGGCGGCGTTCTTGGCGCTGCGGCGGGCTTTGAGTTCGGTGTCGAGTCCGCGGCGGATGTCTTTGATGATGGTGGTGGGGGTGATGCCGTGTTCGAGGTTGTGGGCGATTTGTTTTTCTCGGCGGCGTGCGGTCTCGGTCATCGCTTGGTCCATGCCTTTGGTGACGCGGTCGGCGTAGAGGATGACACGGGAGTCGCTGTTGCGGGCCGCGCGGCCCATCTGCTGGATGAGCGAGGTGGCAGAGCGGAGGAAGCCTTCTTTGTCGGCGTCGAGGATGCAGACGAGGCGAACCTCGGGGAGATCGAGGCCTTCACGGAGGAGGTTGACGCCGACGAGGATGTCGAACTCGCCCGCTCGCAGGTCCGTCAGGATTTCGAGGCGGTCGAGAGTTTCGATTTCTGAGTGCAGGTAGCGGACCTTAAGGCCTTGATCGCTGAGGTAGGTGGTCAGGTCCTCACAGAGTCGCTTTGTGAGCGCGGTAATGAGCACACGCCCGCCCATTTCGACGACCTCTTCACATCGTTCCATGAGATCGGGGACTTGTCCTGTTGCTGGGCGGACTTCGATTTCTGGGTCTAGGAGACCGGTAGGACGGATGACCTGTTCGATGACTTCACCGCCGGTGGCTTCGAGTTCGTATGGGCCTGGGGTTGCGCTGACGAAGACCATTTGGGGGACGAGTGCCTCGAACTCTTCGAAGCGTAGCGGCCTGTTATCGAGGCATGATGGCAAGCGGAACCCGTGCTCGACCAGTACATTTTTGCGGGCTTTGTCGCCGTTGAACATGGCTTTGATTTGCGGGAGTGTGACATGGGACTCGTCGACGATGATCAGCCAGTCTTTGAGGTTTGTTCTTGAGACTCCGAAGCGGCGAGAGTCTTCGTCGTGGTCTCTGGTGTCTTGTGTTGGTCTGAGTTCTTCGCCGTTGGGGTCGATTAATGCGACACTGCGGTCTGGCTCGGTTGCGCGAGCGGGGTCTCCCGGTGCGTAATCGAAGTAGTCGAGGAGTGTGAAGGGGCGTTCGCCGGGGTTGCGACCGTCCATGTAGCGGGAATAGTTTTCGACGCCGGAGCAGTAGCCGACTTCTTCGATCATCTCGAGGTCGTACTTAGTTCTCGCGAGGAGGCGTTGTGCTTCGAGGAGTTTGCCCTCGTGGCGGAGTTCCATGACGCGGGCGTCCATCTCGGCCCGGATGCTATCGAGTACTTCGCTGAGGCGGTCTTCGGGCATGACATAGTGGACGGCGGGGAAGAGGAAGTAACGGGATTCTTCGGCGAGGAGTTCGCCGCTGGTTGGGTTGATGAGTTCGATGCGTTCGATCTCGTCTCCGAAAAGCTCAATCCGTACCGCGAATCTTTCGTATGCGGGCCAGACCTCGATGGCGTCGCCGCGGGAACGGTATTGGCCGCGTTTGAACTCAACTTCTGATCGTTCATATCGCATCGCGTTGAGGGCGAGGAACAGCTCGCGGCGGGGGAGGTCCATCCCTACACGCAGTGTGTATACGCGTTCAGAATACGCGCTCGGTGAACCGAGCCCGAAGATACAGGAAACGGACGCCACGACCACGCAGTCTCGGCGTTGGAGCAGGTTGCTGGTTGCGGCGAGGCGGAGTTGGTCGAGGTCGTCGTTTTTGGCGGAGTCTTTTTCGATGTAGATGTCGCGTCCGGGGATATAGGCCTCGGGCTGGTAGTAGTCGTAGTAGGAGACGAAGTAGTTGACGGAGTTGTTTGGGAAGAAAGCCTTAAACTCTTCGAAGAGCTGGGCGGCGAGTGTTTTGTTGTGCGAGAGGATGAGGGTGGGTTTGTTGGTGTTGGCGATGACATTGGCCATCGTGAAGGTTTTGCCTGTGCCTGTGGCTCCGAGCAGGCACGAACGGGGCTGGCCGTTGTTGATAGAGGCGACGAGGGCGTCGATCGCTTCGGGCTGGTCGCCCGCGGGCTTGAACTCGCTGATGACTTCAAATGGCATTTGCTGGGTGTTCATCAGGCGATGGTAGGTGGCTATTCCGCAGCAACAGTTTGGTCGTCTTCGCGCATTGACGCCAAAGCGGCACGCAATGCTCCCGACGGTTTAGATTCAGTAACCGGCTCCTCAGTTGGGGCTTCAGTCGGCTCTGGTTTGGCCTCTTTGACCGCTTTGGCGTCGATCTCGCCGTCTTCGCCGACCTGGTCGAAGCGGACCTCGACGCGTTTGGAGACGCCTCGTTCTTGCATGGTGACGCCGAAGAGTTTGTCGGTTGATTGCATCGTCCGCTTGTTGTGCGTGATGACGATGAAGCGGCTCTGGAGCGCGAATAGATCGAGCGTTGAGCAGAAGCGCCCGACATTGGCCTCGTCGAGCGCGGCATCGACTTCGTCGAGAACACAGAAGCAACTCGGCTTACTGCGGAAGATCGCAAGCAGCATCGCCACAGCGGTCATGGTTTTTTCGCCGCCAGAGAGCTGGTTGATCGAGCGGGGCTCTTTTCCTGGGGGTTTGGCGATGACCTCGATGCCCGATTCGAGCAGGTCAATCTCATCGGTGACGACCTTCTGGCCATCGACTTCTTTGATCAGTGGCATCAGACGGACTTCAGCTCGCCCGCCGCCGAAGAGGCGACGGAACATCCCGTTGCGGCCACCGAACTCGTCCTTGATGCGGTCGAAGACTTCGCCGAAGCGGGCGCGGGAGGCGACATTGAGTTTTTCGATGAGTGTGGCGAGTTTTATTCGCGCCTCGTCGATGTCGCGGACCTGTGTGATGAGGTCTTCGTTGCGTTGGGCGAGGTTGGATTCTTCTTCGATGGAGTTGAGGTTGACATTGCCGAGCTTTTTGATCTCGCCCTTGAGGACATGTACGCTGGCGGTCATGGCGTTGACATCGATGCGCTGAACCCCGCCGTCGTCCATCATGTGGCGGTACTCGGGGTACTCCATGACGAGATCGACATCGAGGTCTTCGAGAGTGCGTTCTTCAATGGTCTCGCGTTTGACTTCTGTTTCACGGCGCGAAGTCTCGACGGCGTGCCAGTCGCGATTGAATGCATCGGCTTGGTCGCGGGCGACGCTCATGGATTGCTGGGCGGCGTTGACGGCTTCTTCAGCGACGCGGACGACCTCGGCGTGCTCGTGCATCGAGGTTTCGAGGGACTCGATGAGCGCGTGCGCTTTGAGTTGGTCGTCATGGGCTTCTTGGGCGACGCGGTTGTGCTCGTCGAGGTTTGCTCGGGCGCGTTCGATCATCGCTTGGGCCTGTGCGTTGCCGCGTTCGATTTCGTCGCGGCTTGATGTCAGTGATGACAGGTGGCGGGTTTCGGAGCGGACCTGTTCATGTGCGGTCGATACCGCAACGCGGACACTGTTGGCCTGGTCGTTGATGAGTTCGAGTGCTTGCTCGTGTTCAGGAAGGCCGCTCTGGAATTCTTCGAGAAGGGCGCGTTGTTCGCCGAGCAGGCGTTCGAGCTGGCCAGCTTTGGTAGTGAGGGCCTCGCGTCCGACGCGGGACTCTTCGAGGCGGGTCGCGTGGGTGTGCTGTTCATCGACGCCGCGCTGCATGTCCCGCTCGAGGCGTTCGATCTCGGCAGTGTGCGTGTCGAGGGTGTGCTCGGTGCGGACGCGGGTCTCGCGGAGTGCGGTGAGTTTGGAGTGGAGCAAGGAGCGTTGCTCACCGAGGTTGGCGGCGTCTTGGTCCACGCGTGCGAGGTTTTGTTTGGCGACGCCCAGATCTGTGCGGATAATCTCGATTTGTCCCGCCAGTTCGTGGAGTTCGCTTTGGCGTGCCAGGAGCCCTTCGGACTCGCTTCCGGTGCGGGTGCCAGCGCAGACGCGCCCGTCGGGTTCGAGCACTACGCCGTCGCGGGTGACGAAACGGCAGGGTGTTGATGCGAGTGGTCCGGCTCCGAGTAGCATTGCGGAGTCGAGGTCTGAGACGAGCAGCGAGTTTCCCAGCAAGCGATCGAGCAACGCTTCGACTCGTGTGTCGTTGTCGCGGGAGGCGACGGTTTCCCGTAACCGGACGACGCGGCCGTTGGTTGCGTCGGTGAGCCAGCCTGGGATGGTTGATCCAGCGGAGAGGCCGACATCGACGAGGGGGAGGAAAGTTACGCGGCCTGGTAGGGCGGCGACTTCTTCTGGGGTTGGCATCGCGTCCATGGATTCGACGACGAGTGCCTGAAGGGTGTCTTCGAGAGCTGCTTCGATGTGGCCCGCTTGGGAGCCCGAGGCTTCGATCAGCTCGGCTAGCGGGCCGATGACCCCGGAGAACCCTTGGCCTTGGTCTTGGAGTTCGAGTACTGCTCGCACGGCGTCGTCGAGCCCGACTCGGCCTTTGACCATCTCGTCGAGGGTCGCGTGGCGGGTTTCACGGCGGACGTGTTTTTCGTCGAGCGTGTTGACCCGTTTGGCGAGATCACCACGCGATGAGTCGAGGGATTCGACGCGTGCGTCGAGCCCGTTGAGTTGATCTTCGTCCTGTCTGATGTTGGTATCAACAACCGCGATCGCTTCTTCGGTTCGCGCCTTGAGGAGTTTGGATTCTTCGATCTGCGCATCGAGCGAGCGGAGGCGTTGTGTGAGTTCGTTGACGCGCTCGGTGATGGATTCGATCCGGCGGTCGTCGCTCTCGACGTGGGCGATCAGGGTCGCGTGTTCGCGTTCAACGCTGGCGACCACCGAGCGGGTCTCGTCGACCTTCTGGCGCTGTTCGTTGAGTGTGCGGGCTGCGTGCTCGCGTTGGTCGCTGGTATCTTTGAGTTTGGCTTCAGACCCCGCGAGTGTTTCTTTGAGTTCTTCGAGCTTGGTGGTGTGGCCTTCGATCTGGGCATCGATCTCGATGAGCTTTGAGCTCGATTCACTGAGGCGGGAGGTTTCAGTTTCGACGAGGTGGGCGGCGTCTTCGATCGCTTTGTGGGTCATCTCTTGGCGCTGGTTGGCCGACTCGGCCTGGTGGCGTGCGTTGGTCAGAGAGTTTTCGGTCTCGCGGAGGACGCGGCCGACGGCGAGCCGGTTCTCTTTGGCGAGGTTGTGGGCTTCCTCGGCTTCTTCGAGAACCGCTTGGGTTTGGTTGCGTTCGCTCTCGAGCGAGGCAATCTGTGAGGTCAATCCTTCGAGTCGGCGGCGGATGTCGTCGTACTGCTCGAATCCAAGGGCCAAACGCTGGGCGCTGTACTCGTCATCGAGTTCTTGGAATCGTCTTGCCTTTGCGGCTTGGCCCTTGACCATCCGCAATCGACGCTCGGTTGAATCGAGCTGCTCGCGCGTGACAGCGAGGTTTGATTCGGCTTTGTCGAGTTTACGCTGTGCTTCGACTCGGCGCTGACGGTACTTAGCGATCCCGGCGGCTTCTTCGAAGATGACCCGGCGTTCCATCGGTGACGCGAGGAGCATCCGGTCGACCTTGCCCTGCTCGATTATCGAGTAGGCGTCGGCGCCGATGCCGGTGTCGAGGAAGAGGTCCCGGATGTCTTTGAGGCGGGCGAGTTTGCCGTTGATGAGGTACTGGGATTTGCCGTCTCGGTACAAGCGGCGTTGGACCTCGACCTGGTCGGCATCGATCGGGAGCGGGCGTGCGATGCGGCGGCGTTCGGTGATGATCGACGCGGCTTCGCTCTCGCCTTCGCTGACTGCCTGCTCGGCCTCGGCATCCGAAATCAGTTCGTCGTGTTTGGGATGGTCTTCGTTGGTGGATTCGAGCAGTTCGGAGGCCTCGACTTCTTCGACCTCGACGACATGGTTCTCTTGTGTTTCGGCGGGGGCTTCGCCCGCCAGATCCGCGAGCATGAGTGCGGACTTTGGGTTGTCGAAGCTGAGGGTGACGGCGGCCATCCCGGAGGGTTTGCGTCCGGCGGATCCTGCGAAGATGCAGTCGATCATTTCCTTGCCACGGAGCGATTTGGAGGAGCGTTCGCCGAGGACCCATTTGATGGCGTCGACGACATTTGATTTACCACACCCGTTGGGCCCGACGATGCCGGTGATGGGGTCGTCGAAGTGGAAGGTAGTTTTGTCAGCGAAGCTCTTGAAACCGACGAGGGTGAGCTTGGTGAGCGCAAGGCCTGCGTTGGCGGTTGGGCCTTGAGTGGTAGTGGGGGGTGATTCGAGCGCGGAATCTGGGCTTGTTGTCGGGATCGTTGTCATGGTCAGCGCAACCTCCGTGTTGGCTGGCAACACATCGCCAAATGGCGAGAACCGTCGTTAGTCGATATGTCGCCCCGGCTTGGTTTGGGCTCCGCCCGCCGGTTGGGTCGATTGTATCGCATCTCGGCAAGAATTGCACGCCAGATGTGCCATTTGACACGGTTTCTAGGGGCCACGAATGTCTCATCCGGGCCCATTGCCCGCTGGTGGACTCGTACTTACTATTGGCCTCGATCACTCTGCCTACCAAACGAGGATTTCAAGATGTCCAACCCATCCGACCGCACCTACACCGAAACCCACGAATGGCTCAAAGTGGACGGCGATGTCCTGACCATCGGGCTCACCACCTACGCGGTCGACCAGCTCACCGATGTCACTTTTGCCGAGATGCAGCCTGTTGGCACGGAAGTCTCCCCGGGCGACTCAGTCGGCGAGGTCGAATCCGTCAAGACTTCCTCCGATGTGTATTCCCCGGTCGAGGGCGAGATCGTCGAGGTGAATGAATCGCTTGAATCCAACCCAGAGCAGATCAACAGCGACCCGTTTGGCGATGGCTGGCTGGTCAAAATCAAGATCGCCGCGCAAGGCACCCTCGGTGAGTCCATGGATTCCGAGGCCTATACCGCCTCGATTGGGTAAGTCATCTGTTGGGACAAAGCAGCAACGATTCTGATGCACAGGGAGTGAACATCCGAAAGTGGATGGCATTTCGTGTCACAAATTTATCGCTCGTGATGATACTTCTGAACGGGTTTTATATCAGTTGGCACAAGTATGGAGCCCCCGGGCCTGAGATCTTGGTGGTTTTTCATGCATTCCTTCAATGGCTGATTTGGAGGCTCGCGAAGAACGGCAAGCTCAATGCTGCATTTGGGATACCGCTAATCTGGGGACTTGTGGAACTTGGGTCAAACACGATCCTCGTTCTTGCTTCGGATAAGTTAACTGATGCCGAAATACCCGAACATCTACGCAATGATTTCCCTTATGCCAGTGTCGCTCAATCATTGGGCTTGTTTTCTGCAATCATGATGGTGATAGGCCATCTGTGGATGGCTGGGGCAATGTGGAAGTTCATGAACGCTCGAGCAGTGGAGAAGTGAGCCTTTCTGTGCCGGGAATTTGCAACTTTGACATCCTAATCCCCAATACTCTCCCATGATCAGATGCGTCGATGTCAAGAAGTCGTACCCGACGGGGGAGTCCAGCGTGCAGGCGCTGCGGGGGGTGGATCTTGAGATTGTTGATCCTGGGTTTTATGCGGTGATGGGGCGGTCGGGGTCTGGCAAATCGACGCTCCTCCACATCCTTGCCGCGATGGACCCTCCTGATTCAGGCGAGGTCATGGTTTCTGGCGAGCGGGTTGATCAACTCACGGAGCGTCAAGCGACCAAGTTTCGCCGGACTTCTATCGGGGTGATCTTCCAGGCGTTCAATCTGATCCCCACAATGTCGGCACTGGAGAACACGCTTCTGCCTGGGTTGCTTGCGGGGGATTCGACCGGGGCTTTGCAGACTCGGGCGCTCGAACTTCTCGATCGTCTTGGGCTCAGCGACCGAACAAGCCACCGTCCGCAGGCTTTGTCCGGAGGCGAGCAGCAGCGTGTTGCGATCGCTCGGGCGTTGTTGTACAAGCCGCCCGTAGTCTTTGCGGATGAACCGACGGGGAATCTGGATTCGGCTTCGAGTTCTCTTGTGTGGGAGGTCCTTCGGGATCTGGCGCATGAGCAAGAGGTGACGGTGTTGATGGTGACCCACGAGCCCGAAGCCGCGAGTTATTGCAAGCGTGTGTTTGTAATGGCTGATGGGAAGGTCAAGGGTGTGCTCGAATCTGATACTCCCGGTGGGGAAGGGGGGTTCGATGCTGGCACTCTTGCGACTCGCACGCAGCATTTGCTTGGGCAGGCCTAGCCGATTGATTTTGTTGTCGGCAGCGGTGTGCATGTCTGTGGTGCTGATCAGTGCCGTGGCTTGTGTGATGGGCTCGCTCAATGCGTCGTTTACCCAGCAGATTGATACCCAGGTCGGGCTCGCAGAAGTCCGCGTTGTTGCGATCAAGGGCTCGACGATGCCCGCATCGGTCGCTGAATCAGTAAGCAAGTGGGAAGGGGTGCATTCTGTGCTGCCTCGGCTCCAGCAGACTCAATCGCTCATGGTCACGCTCCCGACCGCGATGCCGGTGGATGAAAGCAACCCCGAGGGAGAGCATTCCGTCGTCGATCACCGCTACCTCACCAGCGTGTTCGTCAATGGCATCAACCCCGAATCGGAGTTTGAAGCCCGTCCGGTTATCCTCCTCGAGGGGCGATACCCAGAGAGCGACAACGAAATCCTGATCGATGCACGCGTTGCTCAGCGGTTGAGCTGGGCGTATTCAAACGACACGACCAAGATCGCCGCAACAAAGATCTTCGCAGATCCGCTGGGGTATTTGCAGTTTCCAGAGCCCTTTGTGGGACTCCGTACCGAATCGCTCGACGAAGCAGTCACGCTTAACCGGGGCATCGGCATCCGGGTCGGTGATCGCGTCGAGTTCGCACGGCTGTTCCGAAACAATGTCGAGCTTACGGTCGTCGGGATCGCGCAGGCTCCTCCGATGGGCGGGCGTCCGATGGGCTACACAACCCTCGATACCCTCGACCACATAAACCGAAAGAAGGAGCAGATAACGGATCTGGAGGTCAAGCTCCAAGAGGGCGTAGATCCCGACGAGTTTGTCCTTGCACATATCGAAGCGTATCCGGGACGAGCGATTGTCCAGACCACGGGGCGGATCACCGCTGGGGTTGAGCAGAATCTTGCAGCGGCGCAGATGGGGTTCATGTTCATCTCGGTCATCACGCTCATTTCCGCTGCATTCATCATCACGACCGGGTTGACGACGGGAGTTGCCGAGCAACAGAAAATGCTCGGGGTCCTCCGCTGTATCGGTGCTCATAGACGGCAGCTCGGGATTGCGCAGCTCTTGGTCGGGTTTACGGTTTCTGGATTCGGAGCGATCGCCGGGGTCCCGCTGGGAGTTGGGCTCGCGTGGGCTTTGGTGCAGGTGTTCGACCAGCAACTCCCGGCCGGGCTTGTGATCCCGCCGGTGAGTCTGACATTGACGCTGATCGGTGCACTTGGTGCGGGGCTTATCGGGGCGCTCTGGCCCGCGTGGAGAGCGGCGACGCTCTCGCCGATCGAGGCGATGACCCAGCAGGCCCAGCCCTCTAAACCGGCTCAGATCCGTATGGTCACCATCATCGGGTGTACCGGCATCGCATTGATGGCATGTATCGTCATCTCGGGATTGACCGGCCAGGTTTTTTTCTGGACCTATCTCTCGATCGGGCTTCCATCGATGTTCCTCGGATACTTCCTCGCTTCGGCGGCTGTGGTTGTGCTTGTCGCTCGGACCGCTGGCCCGGTGATTTCAAGAGCGTTCGGGCTTCCCGAGTCTCTTCTTGTCCGGACAGTTCGCGCTACTCCTTTTCGCCATGGATTCACCGCAGGGGCGCTCATGACCGGATTGGCTCTGCTCATCGCAATCTGGACTAATGGGTCCGCAGCGATGCGAGACTGGATCGATCAGATCCAGTTCCCCGACGCTTTCGCTTACGGGCTCCCGATGAGCGAGGAAGCGATCGGTATTCTCAACGATCTCGATGTGGTCGAGCGGACCTGCGCGATCAATATGCTCGCTGTGGAAACAGATGCGTTTGGGGTCAAGGCGTTGCAGTCCTACAAAACCAACTACTTCGGGTTCGAGCCCGAGGCGTTCTTTGACATGGTCCATGTCGAGTTCATCGAGGGTGATCCTGAAACCGCACTGGCCAAACTCGAAGAGGGCGGCAGCGTCATCGTCGCTCGCGAGTTCCTTGTTGCCAAGGGCATGGGGGTCGGAGATGTGTTTACCTGCAAGGATTCGACGGGGCAGGAACACAGCTTTGATATCGTCGGGGTTGTTACCACGCCCGGTCTTGAACTCGTTTCGCAGTATTTTGATCTTGGCGAAAGTATGGTCCAGCAGGCGATCAGCTCGGTGTTCGGTTCAAGGGCGGACATGATCAAGCACTTTGGGGTCAGCGAGCCCATGCTCATCCAGATCGATCTTGTGGACTCGGTTGATCCCAAGACCGCCGTCGCAGAGATCGAGAGGGCCTTGATCGGGACTGGTGTCCTTAATGTGGGGTCCGGGGCGAGAATCCGGTCACAGATTGAGGCGGTGTTTGCTTCGTCGTTTGTGGTTGTTTCGACGGTTGCACTGGGGGCGATGCTTGTCGCGTGCTTCGGGGTAGCAAATTTGATAGTCGCGGAGGTCAGCGCCCGGAAATATGAGCTCGGGGTACTCAGGGCGGTGGGTGCCTCCCGGGGTCAGCTGGTTCGGCTTATCTGCGGGCAGGGGCTGATCATCGCGATCACGGCCTGCGTTCTGGGAACACTCTTGGGGCTCCAGGCGGCGTGGGGAGGGCAGCAGATTAATCGGGTGCTGGTCGGGATGGATCTGAACTTCCGACCCCCCCCGATGCTCCCGATCGTGATTTCGTGGGTTGTTGCGATATTCCTGACCTTGCTTGCGGCGGCTCCTAGTGCGATCAGGCTCAACCGATCGTCGGTTCGGCAGTTGATGAGTTCCTCAGGCGGATGAATGACTGGAATCGTGCGACGATTCGTCCGATATGAGCACTATCCGCTTGCTTTCTGGCAAACGGGATGGTTCAATACAGAAAGCCCAATATAAGGGAAAGCCCAGCATGTCGCCGGGCTCGCAAAGATCGATTCACCAGGAGATTTGATATCGCTCGCAGACGCTTCTTCCGCCAACAAGGTCCCGTCCAACGGACACGAATTAATCACATGATCCGCCTGTCTCCGATCCGCTTGATCGGTGAAGAGGGCGAGCAGCTCGGGGTCGTCGAGACTCCCGATGCTATGCGCATGGCTCAGCAAGCCGGGCTCGATCTCGTCGAGGTCGTTTCTGACTCGCGCCCGCCTGTGTGCAAGATCATGGACTACGGCAAGTATAAATACGAACTCTCAAAACGCGAAGGCAAGTCCAAGTCCACCGGTCATGAGATGAAAGAGATCCGTCTTGGTCGGTCGGTCAAGATCGATCCGCACGATGTGCAGATTCGGGTGAATCAATCGCGTCGGTTCCTGCTGGCGGGACACAAGGTCACAATCACCCAGCGCTTCCGTGGCCGAGAGATGATGCACAAGCAGCTCGGTGAAGAACGCTTGTTCCAAATTTGCCAAGACCTGAGTGATGTCGCCAAGATCGAGATGGCCCCGCGTACCGCCGGACGCCAGATCACCCTCGTGCTCGGCCCAGACAAAGCGAAGATCGAATCCTACAAAGCCAAACGGGCCCAGGAGGGCAAGGAAGCCGAGGAGGATCTCGCCAAGCTCGAAGCCGAGGTCGCGGCACAGAATGCAGCGATCGCGGCCAAAGAGGACAGCGAAGATCAATCCGACGAAACCGAAAGCAAGTCCAAAAAGGGCAAAGGCCCCAAGGACAACCGGGCGTCGAACCCTGTCGATGACGAGATCGCCGATCTCTTGGGAGGCTGAATCGCTCGATCAATAGAACACTACACAAGCCCTGCATGCGGGGCTTTTTTATTGGAGTGGTTAGCCGTCGCGTTGGGTAAGCAGCGCGGAGAGTGTTTCTTTGAGCTTGCGATGTAGGTCATGGTCTTGGCCTTTGGCGTCGGCGACTCGTGCACTGCCAAAGTCGTAGGCCTCGAACGGCCCTTGCATCCGTTTGGTTGGGTCTTCGTTGTCGAAGCGGGGGATGCAGTGGCCGTGGAGTTCGGGGACCTGGTTGCAGAGGACGAGGTAGTTGATTCGGTTTGATCCGGTGGCTTGCATAATTGCGTCACCGAGGAGGGTGAGGTCGCTGAAGAACCGGCCGCGGTCTTCGTGGGTCAGGTCGTTGGGTGAGGCAACGACGGTCTTTGGGAGGAGCATGCAGCAGCCGGTGATTGGTGTGGGCTGGTATTTGCCCAGGATCGCGTATCCGGAGGGCATCTCGCTGATGAGTTCAGGATCGTTTCCGGCGATGATTCGGTTGACGCGATTGGTGATCGGGAGTGTGTTGGTTGTGGTCATGGCAAAGGATATGCGACCGGATCATTCCCAGTCGAAGAGTTCGGGAGCAATGAGTGAATGGAAGTGGCCAAGGCGAGCGAGTGCCATGTCGATGCGTTTCTTTCTGAGTTTGCCCTTGTACCAGAGCTTGATCAATCCGTTGCCTGCGCTCCAATCGACGGTGGGTTTGTCGAGGATGAACGCTTGGAGTTCAAGATTCAGGAGCATGATGGCGAACTCTTCGTCCTTGCTTGTGACCCTGTAGGCCGCGTTGAAAGCATCGTCGTCGAGCATGATCCCGGAGCGGCTGCCCAGTTTGTACCAGAGTTTGGCGATTCCTCTACGGGCGCGGATCTGGACCTTGGGCCAGTTTGGTGCGGGGAGTTTGTAGAAGCATTCGACGACGACCGGGGCCATGAACGATCCGAGCCAGACCATCTGCGATCGTTCGTAGATTTCTACGGGCTGGTTATCGAGGAATACGGTTTTGACGAGTTTGTCGGGCATGGTTTAGAGCATCCCTTTGAGATACTGCCCCGTATAACTACCCTTTACCTTGGCGACATCTTCGGGTGTTCCTGATGCCAGAAGTGTCCCGCCGTTGTCGCCGCCTTCGGGGCCGAGGTCGATGACCCAGTCGGCGCATTTGATGACATCGAGGTTGTGCTCGATGACGATCAGCGTGTTGCCGGCGTCGGCGAGGCGGTTCAATACAGTTATGAGTTTGTTGATGTCCTCGAAGTGGAGCCCGGTCGTGGGTTCGTCGAGGATGTAGAGGGTGTGTTCGCTGGAGGGGGTGCCGTCGTGGCGGGTGCCTTTGCCGAGTTCGGTTGCGAGTTTGACGCGTTGGGCCTCGCCGCCCGATAGCGTTGTCGATGGTTGACCGAGGGTGATGTACCCCAAGCCAACATCACGGAGGCATTTAGTGAAGCGGAGGATCTTTGGATGGTTCTCGAAAAACTCGCAGGAATCCTCGACGGTCATCGCGAGGACATCGGCGATGCTCTTGCCTTTGTATTTCACTTCGAGCGTCTCGCGGTTGTATCGCTTGGCGTGGCAGACCTCGCACTCGACGAAGACATCGGGGAGGAAGTGCATCTCGATTTTTTTCATGCCCTGTCCTGAGCACGCTTCGCAGCGGCCGCCGCCCTTTGCCGAGGCGACATTGAATGAGAACCGGCCGGGCTTGTAGCCTCTGATTTTGGATTCTTTCGTTGCTGTGAAGACCTTACGGATCTCGTCGAAGATGCCTGTGTAGGTCGCGGGGTTACTCCGCGGCGTGCGGCCAATGGGTGACTGATCGACCTCGATGATCCTGTCGATGTGCTGTAAACCGGTGATTCTTGAATGGACTCCGGGCTGGTTCTTGCGGGAGGCGGCGGTACCCATCACATGCTGCTTGGCGGCGCGGAGGAGGATCTGGTTGACGAGCGTCGATTTGCCAGAACCCGAGACACCGGTGACGGCGAGCATGCCTCCGATGGGGAAGGGGACATCGATGTTTTTGAGGTTGTTGTGCTTGGCGCCCTTGACGGTCATCGCCTTCTTCATGTTCAGTTTGCGGCGGGTCTTGGGGACCTCGATCTTTTTGCGGCCTGCAAGGTAATCTCCGGTTAATGAATTTTTGGCGTTGGTGATGTCCTTGATTGATCCCTGCGCCACGACCGTCCCCCCATGCACACCAGGGCCGGGCCCAATATCCACGATGTGATCGGCGGCTTTGATCGTGTCCTCATCATGCTCCACCACCAGCACCGTATTGCCGATGTCGGTCAAATGCCGAAGCGTTCTGATAAGCCGATCGTTGTCGCGTTGATGGAGCCCGATGGTGGGTTCGTCGAGGACATAGCACGCGCCGACCAGGCCCGATCCGACCTGCGTGGCGAGGCGGATGCGCTGGGCCTCGCCGCCGGAGAGCGTTGCGGTGCGCCGGTCGAGCGAGAGATAGTCGAGCCCGACGGATTCGAGGAACCGGAGGCGGTTGATGATCTCCCGCAGGATCGCCTCGGCGATGTGGGCGTGTTCTTTGGAGAGCTTGAGATTGTCAATATAATTGATCGCGTCGGTGATGTTGAGGCGGGCGAGTTCGGAGATGTTGAGGGTTGTGCCGTCATTCTTTGGGCGTCCAATGATTGTCGGGGAGCCGGCCTTGTTCATGTCGGCTTTGTGGGTCGAATCAATCGTGACATGGAGCGCGGAGACTTTGAGGCGGTCGCCGCAGCATTCGGGGCAGGTGACTTCTTGCTGGTATTGATGGAGGTGATCCTTGACCCAGCTTGATTCGGTCTTATGGAACCAGTTGTGGAGCATGGGGTAGACGCCGTCCCATTGCTTGCGATACTTTTTCTTGCCCTTGAGATGGTCGTTTGCGTACTCGGTGCCGTGCATGAGGAGGTTGTAGAGGTCGTCGGACATCGCTGACAAATGCATGGACTGTGGGATCTCGAACGCCCGGCAGAACCTGCGGAGCATGCGTGGGTAGATCATCCCGCCCGGGCCGTTCTTCTTCCAAGGCTGGATCGCGTTATTGAGAATCGCGACATCTTTGTTTGGCACGACGAGTTCCTCGCCAAACTCAAGGATCACACCCAGCCCATGACACTCCGGGCATGCGCCGAAGGGCGAGTTGAACGAGAACAAACGCGGCGAGAGTTCGCTGAGCGAAATCTCGGGGTTGTCCGGGTCTGCGAAGTGCTCGCTGAAGGCGTGGTCGGTCCAGAGGTCTTTGTCCTTTGGATTATTGATCGCGACAACTACCGATCCCTCGGCCAGTCGCAACGCCGCCTCGATCGACTCGACCAATCGCTGACGGGCGTCGTCCTTGATGACGATCCGATCAACAACAGCGTCGATAGAATGTTTTTTGTGTCGGTGGAGGTTGAGCGGATTCTCGGTGTCTTCTTTGAGGGCTTCTCGGAGGTCGGTGATGTCGCCGTTGACTCTGGCGCGATTCCAGCCTTGTTTGGTGAAATCTTCGAGGGTGTCCTTGTGGAATCCCTTCTTTGCGCGGACGACGGGGGCGAGGACCATCAGGCGCGTGCCATCGCCGAATGCCATGACATGATCGACGATCTGGGTCGCGGAGGACGATTCGATCGGGCGACCAGATCGGGCGGTGACGGTGCCGTCTTTCTTTTTCTTGGTGGGTGCCCATGAGCGGGGCGTGCCGCAGCGGGCATAGAGGAGGCGGAGGTAGTCGTAGATTTCAGTGGTTGTCGCGACGGTTGAGCGTGGGTTGTGGGATGAGGAGCGTTGCTCGATGGCGATGGTGGGGGGGATGCCTTCGATTTCTTCGATGTCAGGCTTTTTGAGCTGGTCGAGGAACTGTCGGGCGTAGGCGGAGAGGGACTCCATGTACTTGCGCTGGCCTTCTGCAAAGATCGTGTCGAAGGCGAGGGAAGATTTACCAGAACCCGACAATCCGGTGATGATGACGAGTTGATCGCGGGGGATGTCGATATCGAGGGATTTGAGGTTGTGTTCTTTGGCGCCGCGGATACGGATGCACTTGGTCGGGTCAACAGCAGGCTTGGTCACTGATTTCTTGACCTTTTTTTTGACGACTTTCTTCTTGGTCGTTTTTTTGGATGTTCTCTGAGCCGGGCTCAAGGGGTTGATCCCGTGGGAACTTGTTGAGACTGATCAAGTTGCTGCTGGATTCGTTGGGCGTCGCGTTTTTCAGCACGGCTTTTTTGGTACATGAAGAACCCCAGAAGGATGAATCCGATCGCGAGCCCGGTTACATATGAACCGAGTTTTGTGCGAAAGCTGCTCGGAGTTGAGTTTGGATGGTTGAAGTTGGTCATCGGACGACACTCTATCCGCATACCCGACCAAAACCCACCCTGATTTTGAGTCATTGGGTGTTATGGGGCCGGGAATGGGCGAATTCGAGACATAATTTCTCGGGTTTGGTTTCATGATGACGGTCTTCCCTCACAATGAGTTTGATCTCTACTCCGTTGCCAATTCATGGGATACCATTGTTCCCTCGGGCACGGAGCGCCCTGTTTCGAAATTCCCATACACGCCAAGGCCGGCTCGGGATTTAGTTCGACGCTCACCTATATGCCCAAGACTCCGAACAACTCAAGATCGACTATCCACACACGCGCTCGCGCGATGGGTGTTCTTGATGGAGCGGCATGGCTGGCAGCACTCACGCTCGTCGTCACCAGCGCTATCTGGACCAAACAAACCGGCGCGCTCCCCGCGCTCGTAGGGGTCAGCCAAGCAAACGCAGCAATCCAACAGCCGGTTGAGACTGAGCCAGAGTCACTTTCTACCGAACTCGAAATAGCTCCCCAAGAAATGCAAGTCGTTTCTGATATTGAAGATCAAGCCGATCCTGTTCCTGAGATCGATCCAACCTATCGCTACTTTGATGGCAAGCTTGTCCGCCCTGCCCGCGTCATCTACATGACCGTCACCGGATACTCGCCCGATGCCCGATCCTGCGGCAAGTACGCCGACGGCAAGACCGCCACGATGAAATCCGTCTGGACCAATGGCATGAAGCTGGTGGCTGCGGATCCCAGAGTGCTCCCGTATTGGTCGATGATCTCGATCCCGGGATATGCGAGCACCGAGATCGTCCCTGTGCTGGATTGCGGCGGAGCAATCAAGGGGAATCGCCTTGACCTGCTCTACCCAACCCACGAGATGGCCCTTCAATGGGGAATCCGCCAGGTCCCTGTGACCGTCTGGGAATATGTTGAGTCTAAGTAAGCCGACCGATCCGCCTGCGGGTCACCCGACTGCATTCCCTCTCAAAAGATTCCACACACCCGATGGTGAGCCCCCTAGAGTGGGTTCGCATGATGTTCTCGCTGAATACCAACTCGATCCGGAGTGTCCTCAAACGTAGGGGTGCTCGGGCGGTATCGCCGATGGATCTTCCCAAATACACGATGGATCAGTTTGGTCTGCGAGCGATCAATTTTTCGACGGATCAACTCGCGGGTCTGGCACCAAAGGATCTCGAACTCATCCGCGATTCGGGTGACCGGATCGGGTGCTCGTGTTTGCTGCTGAGCCAGTCGACCCTGCTGCCGCTGGGTGATGTGAAGGGCGACAAAGCGCTCGAAGCAATCGAGCGGATGACGCGGGTTGTCAAGGCCGCATCGTTGATGGGGTGCAATGCGGTCTCTGTGGGGATCAAGTCGAAGGATACAGACGAGGCATTCGAGCAAGCGACCGAGAGCATGAAGCAGATTCTCATGGCGGCAGACCGTGCGGAAATCAATGTGCTGATCGCACCGGCCCCGGGTCTTACTGAGGATCCTGATCGGTTGACCGATCTCCTCAAAGGGATCGGCGGATTCCGTATCGGGACGATGCCGGACTTTGTCACAGCCGCCAAATCTGGTGATCCGGTCGGGTACCTGAAAAAACTGACGCCTTACGCATCGGTGGTCAACGCCTCGACTCTTGGGTTTACGGTTCCTGAATCAGGATCTGGAACGGAGCAACCCAATGATGAGCCGAGCGATGACGCTCCAGAACTCAGCGGGCTTGAAGCGCTCGCCGCAGAGCTCGAGGGGATGATGCTCGAGGATGACCCAGTCCCGGTTCATGAGGGGTATGACCTACCCGCATTGGTCGGTGCAATCGCTGCGGTGGGCTTTGATGGCACCGTTTCGATTGATTATCGAGGCGATGGCGATGAATCTCTGGGGGTCATCCACTCGAAAGAAGCGATCGAGGAGGCACTGGCTGCACTCAAGGACTGAACCGGCTATGGTATGTGTACAGGCTGACACCCAGAGCAAGATTTGATGTGAGGTCCAACAGTGAGCACACCCTCAAGCACGACACTTAAGCCGCTCGCCGCCCAGGAATCGACCACCACGCAAGGGACAACCCCCACCGTGCCAGCCAATCGCCCAATCATCATCACCATCGACGGCCCCGCCGGGACCGGCAAGTCCACCGTAGCGCGGATGCTCGCCGCTCGATTGGGTTTGGACTTTCTCGACACCGGCGCGATGTACCGAGCAGCCGCGGCGATCATGCTCGACAAGGAATACAGCGAAGACCAGATCGGTGAGCTTGTCAGCGAGGTCATCGGTGCGGATCTGCACTTTGACTGGTCGCAGGACCCGCCAACAATCCTCGCATGGGACACGCCGATCGATCACCGCATCCGTTCGCAGGAAGTGACCGACGCGGTGTCGTTTGTCGCGACGCTCGCGGAGCTTCGTCAGCACATGGTCCGCAAACAGCGGATCATCTTCGCCCAGCATCCGCACCTGGTGACAGAGGGGCGTGATCAGGGTTCGGTGGTGTTTCCTGATGCGGCGGTCAAGTTCTACCTTGATGCGGATCCTGAGATCCGCGCCAAGCGCCGGATTGATCAACTCGGGCTTGATCCTGAATCGATGACGCTTGAAACCATGTGCAACCGAATTGTTGAGCGTGATCGGATTGATTCGTCACGAGAAGATGGCCCGCTGGTGTGCCCGGACGATGCGATCAGGGTGGATACCTCGGGACTCGACATCGATGCGGTTGTGGATCTGATGACCAAGCACACGCTGGCTCATGTTGCCAATCTGCCCGAGCTCGATTCCTAGCATGCTCGCTCGTTTTCGATCAAAGCATCCCGGCTCGTCATTGCTGCAGATCGTGTTCTTCAACTTCTGCCGGATGGTTGTCCATTCCATTTTCATTGTTATCTATCGTCGGCGAAGGGCGGGGCTTGAGAATATCCCAGAGCAGGGCGGGGTATTGCTGGTTGCTAACCATCAGTCGTTCTTTGATCCACCATTGATTGGTGGGGCACTCACGACACGCGACACCGATTTTTTAGCCCGCGGCGGTCTCTTCAAGTTCAAGCCGTTCGCGTGGTTGATCTCGAATCTCAACGCGACCCCGATCAAGCAGGGGGCCGGAGATACAGGGGCGATGAAAGAGATCATCAAGAGGCTCAACGAACAAAAGGCGGTCCTCGTCTTTCCAGAAGGCTCCCGTTGTGACGATGGGGTGGTCCAGCCATTCGAACGCGGGATCTCGGTTTTACTCAAGAGGGCCAACTGTGTGGTTGTTCCGGTGGGGATCGCGGGTGTTTATGAGGTCTGGCCAAGGCACAAGAAACTGCCGCGGCTGTTTGCTCGCCCGGTTGCTGTGGTGTATGGCGAGCCGATCGATACCAATGCCTTGCTTGAGAATGGTGCTGACCAAGCGATCCAGACGATCCAGCAGCGCGTAGAAGAACTGGTCGCCCAGGCGGAGATTCTTCGGGGTTCCTAGGGCTTCGCTTGCTGTTCTATTCTTTCCTCGCCGGGATCAGCTCGTTTGATTCGCCTGTGCCGTCATCTGGGAGTCCGGTTGGTTCTGGTGCTGGGGGATTCACCGGGACAAGAAGAGTTCGTCTCGGCTCGAATCCTGGTTCCCGATCGATGACTTCTTCGCGTGGGTCGTTGACCGGGACCATGGTGACTGAATCTTCTGGACCTTCGGGCCTGATCTCGACATCCGGCTGTTCGGCTGAAGCAAGCAAGTCTGAGAGCAACTGGTCTTGCTCGGTCGTAAAGCCGGCATAGATTCCGAGCTCCGCGTACATTTCGTAGAGTGCTCCGACGACTCTTGAGTAAGACAGTCCGAGCCCTCGGTTGACTGAGCCTGGGGTTGGCTCGGTTGCGAGGAACTCGACGAGTGAGGGGAGATCGGCGGGGACATCGGAGTGTGTAAATGTTCGTCTCTTATTGTCGTCGCGGTAGTAGAGACGGATGGGGTCGCCCTCGGCGTCGGATGCGAGCATCAGTCGGTCGGACCAGGCGCTAGCGAGCAGGGGGGTGTTGACATACTGGTCTGATCCAAAGAGGACGACGCGTGGTTCTTTGTGCTGGGTGATATATATAAGCGGGTCCCCGAATGGCACGGTGTCAAGGAAGAACTTGCCGGCGATCAGTTTTCGCGAGACCCCGCGTACGGGATCGGCGGGGAGTTGTACCCGTGCCAATACATCGATTTGTTGTTCAAACTGTGATGATCCAGCCGCGGCTCGGCCCTGATCGCCAAGCGATCTGGCGAGTTGGCGTTTGCGTGCGTTGATCGCTCGCTCCATCAAGCCTTCGTAGGCCTCAACGCGGATATTGAGTTTGTCCGATTCGAGCAGGCTTCGGAGAACTTGGTCGGGGATCATTGAATCTTCGATCCTGGTTAAGAGCCTGATCGCTTCGGTACGCAGGCTTTCTGGGCCGTTGATTGCGATATTTGAGAGCGCATCGACACTCCTTGGGTCTTTCAGCCCGGCGCCGGCTCTGAGTGCCGCGAGCCGTGGTGCCGCTTCTGGGTGGTCGTACAACTGGCGGATTTGGGGCAGTGCCCGTTCTCCGAGCGCTTCGAGGCACCATGACATGTCGTTGGCGAGGTAGGCCTGTGTTTCGACGGCTTTCGCGTAGCGCTGTGAGTAGACCTCTGGGTAGGACTGATCGATGGTCATGTGCGAGATGAGTTCAAGGAAATCATCTCGGCGGTCTTTGAACCGTTGCGGGATCGTGACCAAGATCATTGATTCATCAACGCCTCGTGCTGCTTTATTGCGGTCTGTGGCTTGTGATGGAAAGGCGGAGTTGATTGCGCTGACCATCTGGCGGACGCGTTGGTGAGACGGATTATCTAGGATAATTTGGATTTCGGTGTGTGCGGTGACAAAGCCGCCATCGAGAATCCGGCCGATGTTACGGGAAATGCCGCGGGTTTCTACCCCGGGCTCAGCAAAGGGATTGAGGAATAGGGGGCCCTTGGCTTTGCCGATGATGTGGGCCTGTTTATCGTTAAAGGAGGACGGTGGGCCGATCCTGAGTTCGGTGGTCCAGAGCTTGCCACCTTCGAGGCTCGTCGCATTGATCGCACGGACATACACATCGTAACTGTCGCCTGGGCTCGATCCCGGAGGGATCGCGGCTTGAACGATGACCGCCGCGGTGTTCGGATCTTGGAGCAGTTGGCGTGGGCTCATAGAATAGAGAGGTGACTGTGCATCGTCATTGGCGATGGTGACCCCGCTGAGGCCCATCTGGCGTTCGAGGTGTGCCGCGTACTGCTCGGGCATGGTCAGCCCGCCCGTGCCCTCGAGGCCGACTACAAAGCCGATCCCGGATACCAGTGTTGGGGTGTTTCCAACGATCCGGGCTTCGGCACCGATGGTGCCACGCAGTTGCGAAGGCGTATCGCGCACAACAGTCGGTGCGGCGACTCGTGCCTTTGGAATCGGTTTTTTCTTTTTCATTAATCGACAGCCAGGCATCGCGCTGCTTGACACAACCAACAAAGTCAGCATGCACGCCAATGCGATGCATGATGGGTTCAAAGGATGTCGAGTAGATATCTGTTTTCTAAGGCTCAACGGGTGTCCCTCGTGTTTGCTAGAGCGTTGCAGGGTGAAGACTTGCGGAGTCGGTCGCAACGCGGGGTGGGGCCAAAGCTCTTCCGGTGTCTGGCTGATGGTGGGTGTCTATACGCACCTCAGCACGGAGTGTATGCACGGGTCTGAAATTGAACGGAGATCAACTTTGACAACATTTGAACGATTCAGATCCGTCGCATTGTGGAGAACTGATGGATGGGGGGAAAAAGACCATTGGCGGGTGTTCGGAAAATGTACGAGAACTGGACACTCATGTCAGTTGAAGCCTTCGCGAGATAACTGCTTGATCTCCATCATCTTCATGAACCAACAGGCTGCGATTCCGGCTCAACATGAGGCGGACCTGAGATAGGTAGAACCATCGATTCCGTCAAAATTACCGAATTATCCACTGAAGTGGTTCCACAACAAGTTGTGTTCGGCTATCATCGAGGCCCTGCAGGCCCGATATATTGGGGTCGGTAGAATAAAACTGAAGATTTCCAACGAAGGAAGTCGAGAACTAGAGAGGACTTGGAATCAACCGACAAGATATCCACAAGCGTCAAAGCCAAGCGATATCGAGCCGAAACCCAAGACCATGACAGTTTCCCGAGTTTGCCAACGAAAGTTTGGAAGATATTCGGTTTGTGTTTAGGAAGGCCTTGAAATTTTCGGATTTCAAAGCCTTCCGAGGCACACTAAGAGTCGGATCCGTCCCGGTGGGCAACCAGGGGCACCCCGATTCGATCAGTGAGGCGTCCTCATATGTTTGGGGCACCAAAGAGCAGCGACCGTGTGTGAACGGCCGGGGTATCGCCCCAGCCGGCGGGGTAGTTGCGTCGTAATTTGGCCCCCCGATGGTGTGTGGACACCCCATCAGGAGGCGAGCAACGGAGGCCGGGGACAACGGAAGTCCCCATCGGCAATGGGCATCAGAAACCCGACGCCGACAATCAAGACGGAGCAGTGAGATATGCCGGTTCTATGTGATACCCAAATCGAAAAACTCGTGGACATCAAACCATTCGAGAAAGCCATCAAACGCGACGGCACCATCTCCTATGGCGTTTCCTCCTACGGGTACGATGTCCGCGTCGGGACAGAGTTCAAAATCTTCACCCCGACCCCGCCAACCGGCGGCCTGCATGTCGTCGATCCCAAGAACTTTACAGACGACTTCATGGTCACCGTCGACACCGCTGAGCAGGGCACCGATCATGTGATCATCCCCCCCAACAGCTTTGCGCTCTGCGAGACGGTCGAGTGGTTCGACATCCCCCGCGACATCCTCGTGCTTTGTGTTGGAAAATCCACCTACGCCCGCTGCGGATTGATCGTCAATGTCACCCCCCTCGAACCCGAATGGCGCGGCAAGGTGACCCTCGAAATCTCCAACACCACCCCGCTCCCAGCGAAAATCTACGCCAACGAAGGCGTGGCCCAGTTCATCTTCCTCAAGGCGGATGAGGTCTGTGCCCAGAGCTATGCGGACAAGGCGGGCAAGTACCAAGACCAGGACGGCTTGACACTGCCGAAGGTTGATTAGAACAATGAGTGAACCTGCTCCCAAGCAATATAGAGACATTGTCGATGGCAAAGTGCCATTGGAAGGTCTTTATGAAAGAGGATGGGAGTGTGCAAGATACGACATGTCAGCAGCATCCGAGTTGGATCGCGCATTACGAATTCGACTCGCTATAGAAAGTGTAAATGCAAACAATGAACTTCGCGATTCAGTTGACAAGCTCAACCGAGATTCTACAAGGATCGCTTCCATAGCAATCCTTGTCGCCTTTGCCTCGATGGCAATAAGTGTCGCTGGGTATTTCAATCAGCGGACAGAATCAGATATTCGTAACCAAAATTCAGTTTTGACAAATTCAGATAAACAGCAATCGAAAGTCTCTCCATGAAAATTACTCGCAGATTCACCACGGAAGGTACAGACCCGTTCGCATCCACCAAATGGACCACGCGATCGAGTCGAATCACGAACCCGGACGGTTCGGTTGTCTTTGAGATGCCTGATGCGGAGGTCCCCGTTGGGTTCTCGCAGCTGGCGACCGACATCATGGTGTCGAAATACTTTCGCAAGGCGGGGGTGCCTCAGCTTGAGAGCAAGTTTGCGCTCCCCGGCGAATCCGAGACCCTTACCAACGACGACGGCTCGACCAAGACCGGCCCGGAACGCTCGGCGCGGCAGGTGATCCATCGTTTGGCCGGGTGCTGGAAGCACTGGGGCGAGACCCACGATTACTTTGATGCCCCGGAAGACGCGACCGCGTTTTATGACGAGTTGGTGTACATGCTGGTGCATCAGATGTGCGCGCCCAACTCGCCGCAGTGGTTTAATACAGGTTTAAACTTCGCTTATGGCATCTCCGGCCCAGCGCAGGGTCACTGGATCGTCAATCCTGAATCTGGCCAGCCAGAGCTTGCTGATGATGCCTACACGCACCCGCAGCCGCACGCGTGCTTTATTCAGTCCGTCGAAGACTCACTGGTCAACGAGGGCGGAATTATGGACCTTTGGCAGCGCGAGGCGCGTCTATTTAAGTACGGCTCTGGCACGGGCACCAACTTCTCAAACTTGAGGGCCGCCAATGAGTTGCTCTCGGGTGGTGGCAACTCGTCGGGTTTGATGTCATGGCTCAAGATCGGCGACCGTGCAGCGGGCGCGATCAAGAGCGGCGGGACGACCCGGCGTGCGGCCAAGATGGTGTGCTTGGATATGGACCACCCGGATATCAGCGAGTTCGTCAACTGGAAGGTCCGCGAAGAGATCAAAGTCGCGGCAATGGTCGAAGGACTCAAGGTCATCCAGGGCGACAAGACCTCCGATGCCGACCAAGAAACTGTCGGGGAAACAGCAGAACGGCTCGGGCTCAATCTCGACTACGATTTCAACGGCGAGGCATACGCCACCGTTGCGGGTCAGAACTCGAACAACTCTGTTCGGATTCCTGATTCGTTCTTTGATGCGGTCGATGCCGGTGAGCAGTGGGAGACTAGATATCGCACGACCGGCGAGGTGGCCAACACCGTCGATGCCGGCGAGTTGTGGAATGATGTTGCCTACGCCGCGTGGCGGTGTGCTGATCCGGGTGTGCAGTACGATACCACGATCAACGCTTGGCACACATGTCCCAACGCCGGGGCGATCAACGCATCGAACCCGTGCAGCGAGTACATGTTCCTCGACAACACAGCGTGCAACCTGGCTTCATTGAATGTCCTCAAGTTCTATAACAGCGAGTCCCGCGAGTTCGACATCGAGGGCTTCGAGCACGGCGTCGATATCTGGACAATCGTGCTTGAAATCTCCGTGCTGATGGCCGCGTTCCCGTCCAAGGAGATCGCCGAACTCAGCTACAACTACCGGACTATTGGCCTTGGGTATGCAAACCTTGGTGCGATGCTGATGCAGGCGGGTATCCCGTATGATTCCGAGCCCGGTAACGCTATCTGCGGCTGCTTGAGTGCGATCATGACCGGGCGTTCGTACAGAATGTCCGCCATGATGGCCGGCGAGCACGGTGCGTTCCCCGGCTACGAGCCAGAACGCGAGAGCATGCTCCGTGTTATTCGCAACCACCGCCGTGCCGCGATGGGCGTAGCGCGTGACAGTGGGGAGTACGAAGACCTCCGCATTTCGCCTGTCCCCATCGACCACGACCTCATCCGCGATCACGGCGTGCCGCTGGGCAACGCGATGGAACTGCTCCATCACGCGACCTCCGCATGGGACGACGCGCTCGACATGGGTGAGTTGTATGGATACAGAAATGCCCAGACCACCGTAATCGCACCGACCGGCACGATCGGTCTGCTCATGGACTGCGACACCACAGGCGTCGAACCCGACTTCGCGCTCGTCAAGTTCAAGAAACTTGCCGGGGGCGGGTTCTTTAAGATCGCCAACGCGTCGATTGATCCCGCGCTCTCATCGCTCGGGTATGACAACGATCAACGCCGCGAGATGATCCAGTACATCCTCGGCACCCTCAACCTCCATGTCCCGATGCCATCGGACATCGATGACTCTGTCGGCGTATCGCTCGCGGCCTGGCTTCTCGACCAGGGCATGAACGACGACGATCTCCAGAGTATCACCGACGCCCTCCCCGGTGCCTTCGAGCTCGGCATGGCCTTTAGCGCGTGGGGGCTCGGTGACGAGGCTCTCTCCCGAATCGGTGCCGATCCAGAGAACGCCAAGAGCGATCCCAACTTTAACGCACTCCGCTTCCTTGGATTAACAGGTACGCAGGTCGCCCAGCTCAATGAGCTCGTCTGCGGCACCCAAACAATCGAAGGGGCACCGCACCTCAAGGACGAGCATCTTGCTGTCTTTGATTGTGCCAGCACCTGCGGCAGTATCGGTACCCGACTCATCTCCGCTGGTGGTCACATCCGCATGATGGGAGCCGCTCAGCCGTTTATTTCCGGTGCAATCTCCAAAACGATCAATCTCCCGCACGACGCGAGTGTTGAAGACATCAAGGACGCCTACCGCCAGAGTTGGGAACTGGGCCTCAAGGCCAATGCTCTTTACCGTGATGGCTGTAAGCTCAGCCAACCGCTCAATGCCAAGAGCGATACCGACACAGAACTCGAAGACGATTCCATAATCGATGATCTCGATCACTCGCTGGCCCTCGACGAGGTCGCTTCAGATGTTGCGGAACTCGCGGGTGCTGTGGGCGATGAGAATGTCCGGATCGTCATCCAGAAGGAAGTCGAGATCGTGCATCGCCCGATGCGTCGTAGGTTGCCAGAGACCCGTCATTCATTGACCCACAAGTTCAATGTCGCTGGTCATGAGGGGTACTTGACGGTCGGCTGCTACGAGGACGGCAAGCCCGGTGAACTGTTTATCACCATGGCGAAAGAAGGCTCAACCATTGGCGGCTTGATGGATTCACTGGGGACCTCGACCTCGGTCGCGCTTCAGTACGGTGTGCCTCTCGAATCACTGGTCCGCAAGTTTACCCACCAACGCTTCGAACCTGCCGGCATGACGACCAACCGGGATATCCCGTTTGCCAAGTCGCTTGTTGATTACATCTTCCGCTGGCTCGGTATCGAGTTCATCGACGGCTACCGCGAGGCCAACGCCCCTGCGCATTCCAAGCCAGAGCCCAAAGAGCAGGTAGACAAGCCAGACCCGGTCGTTCGCCGGATCCCGGTCACAGAGATCGAACCAAAGGCAATCGAGACCAAGCCAGAACACACAACAATCAAGGCCGAGTTGACAGAGACCAAAGTCACCGCTCGCACAAGCGACGGCACCCAGATCGACGCACGCAGCGCGACGCTCTCGATGGCACTCGATGCTGCGGGTGATGCTCCGCCTTGTGATGTGTGCGGGACGATCACGGTTCGGAGCGGGACCTGTTACAAGTGTTTGAACTGCGGTGCCTCGATGGGCTGCAGCTGATATAGACAGACGATTCACAACACGCGGCGGTCAGGACGACCGGTCGCATTTCAGATGAGTATGGTCAGCAATCGAACGGAATGAGCGCTGCGAGATCCCGGTCACGGACAGATCGGATCACGAACCCCGGCAGACGGTCGGCTCGCCAGAGCCACGGAGTAGTTGAAGCCGGATCAGAGCTGACGACCATCGGGCAGATTGCCCGCCGCGGGTCGTGGATCGTGACATATTTCCTCTCCCCCTTCTGTTTTGTGGGGGTGGGGGGGAAAGCTACGCTGAGACCGGGCGACCCTGCCTCCAGTCTGGACTCAGCATCTACCCCCGGGCAAGCCCACCACAGCCCGGGGGTTCTTTATTTTTAACTCACCTGTGTTTGAAGGCTGGGTCTACGATCGTTCAATGAATAAGCATGACACAACAACTTGGGCCTCGCTTCTTGCTGGATGGGTGCAGTTTGCTCAGTCTGCTGTGGCTCTTCCCAAAGACGAAGAAGGCGACCGCTGGCGAGATTCGATTGCGCCGGCGATCGGTCTCCACGCGTTGGCGATGGCTCTTCCCGAACTCCACAAACTCGATCCTTCCGAGCGTGGGCTCGCGATGAACAAGGCCGAGATGGGTATCAAGGAGCACGCTGGGGCGATCAACTCCGCTTGGGCCGGCGAGCCGATGCCCGATTCGCTGATCGAGCTTATCGAGGACGCCAAACTGGCTTGGGAGTATTCACTCAACGAAGGGGTCGTCTGGCGGTGCAAATCGGAGCGGTTTGCGACTCGCCACCCCGGGGAGATCGGCCTAGCGATGCGGGAAGCCGGGTTTATGGGCGAGGTTTTTGTGTCCGCTCCTGGGATCGAGATGTTCAAGGACGCTCCGGTTGCGTGGTGCCGGGACCAATCTGGGGGGATGCCTGATGAGCAGATCGTCGAGTTTATAGATGGGTTCCTTCAGACTTGTACAGGGGACACGGAGAGGCCTGAGATTGTGCGTCCGCTCCATCAGGTCTATCGCCAGATGGATTTCATGGCGGGGGGGGCGACCCATGATCTGGTCAGCCCGGTGACCGGCGATTTGCCTTCGGGGCAGCCGCTCTTGGTGCCGGTGATTGTTGGGGGGGAGATCTGTTCGGTTTCCCTGCCCCCCAAATCGGGCAAGCCGCTGGATCCGCTCCCAGTAAAGTGGGCAACTGTGCAGGCCGAGGACTCAAAAAACTAGAACCAGGTGAGCCACGGTCTAGGATGCCAATACGGAATTTTCGACATGAATCACACGGAAAGGACCCCGTTCAATGGCAACTAAAAGAGCAAAGATCTCCATTATCGGCGCGGGCAATGTTGGCGCAACCTGTGCCCACTGGGCCGCCCAGAAAGAACTCGGCGACATCGTTCTCCTGGATATCCCACGCGCTGATGCACCCGATCAGCACATGCCCAAGGGCAAGATGATCGACCTGGGCTGCTGTGCCCCGATCGAAGGATTCGACTCCAACCTCACAGGCACCTTTGACTACAAGGACATCGCCGGATCGGATGTTGTCATTGTCACAGCGGGGCTCCCCCGCAAGCCGGGCATGAGCCGGGATGATTTGATCGAGACCAATGTCAAGATCGTCAAGTCCGTTTCCGAGAACATCAAAGAGCACGCGCCGGACTCGATCGTGATTTTGGTCTCCAACCCGCTTGACGCGATGGTCTACACCGCATGGAAAGCAACCGGGTTCCCCGCCAACCGCATCGTCGGTCAGGCCGGTGCGCTTGACTGCGCACGCTACCGTGCGTTTATTGCTTGGGAGCTCGGCGTGAGCGTCGAGGATGTCCAGGCCGTCCTTCTCGGTGGTCATGGCGATGATATGGTCCCGTTCCCACGGCTCACTTCCGTCCACGGCATCCCGGTCACGGACCTTCTGTCACAGGACAAGATTGATGCTTGTGTTTCTCGCGCCAAAGTCGGCGGCGGCGAGATCGTCAAGCTCATGGGCACCAGCGCGTACTACGCACCAGCACTCGGGACCATCCAGATGGCCGAGGCCATCATCAAAGACAAGAAGCGGATCATCCCATCGGCTGCGTATCTAGATGGCCAGTTTGGTCAAAAGGGTTTGTTCGTTGGTGTACCCGCTTTGCTTGGCAAAGATGGGGTCGAGAAGATTGTCGAGTTCAAGCTCACCGATGAAGAGCAGAAGCTCTTTGACGAATCGGCATCGCATGTCGAGGATCTGGTCAATATCGTCAAGGAACGATTCCCAGAACTGGCTTAATAGACTGCCGTTACATCACAATGAAAAGACCCGCATCAAGCGGGTCTTTTTTTAAGCAATACTGAACAGGCGATCAATCATCTTCGGGGCGTGAGTGTTCGTAGAGATCCCCGATCTGGTTGACATATTTCTTCCGTTGCTTGTCTTCATGAGCAACCAGGACATTCTCTGCGTCCTCTCCCAATGAGGTCAGGAGCTGGTAGCAGTACGGCGCGGTCCCGATCCATCGTTTCCATCGGGACCGGAACATCCAGAACCCGATCGGGCAAATCACACCCGCGGCGATGAAGAACGGGGTGGTGCGGATGGTCGCTGCCAGCGCCAGCGATCCAAGAGACGCGGCAAGGATCAGAAGCCCATAGACAAACTGGGCCCCTTCGCTCTTGATTTGCTTTTTGATTGCGTTCCGGTGGTCGGCGGTGCGGGTGACATCGGCCTCGGGATCGTCCCCGAGCAGCCAAGCTGATCCTGGATCATCCGGATCGAACTCGAGTTCAGGTTCAGGTTGTGGGCGTAATGCTGCCCTGAGAAGTTCCGGATCTGCATCCGGCATCAACTCCCTTCGTTTAGATTGGTCACGATTATTCATTCGAAAATACCCCAGTCAAATAATTCTCTATACACGAAACCTTTATTCTATATTCAAATAATCGGTTCAGAATCCTCAATGTCTCCATTTTGGCAAAAAGTGGTCATAATTAAGGCTCATATGCAAATATTGACCATTAATTGTTCGTGATTAGTGGATGACGATTTCATTCAGGTGCTGCGATATTGCAGCGAACTCGATACAGAAGTGCCAGAAGATACCTGAGAATGGGGTATTGGACGGTGCTTGGCTATACTGCATAGCACCGAGTGTGAATGATCAGTTTGGGCGAATTTGGGCCCCAAATCAAACAATAAAGGAACTTTATAGATGTTTAAACACCACCGTATTGCCTTGGCGACCGCTTTTGCCCTGAGTGGGGCTGTTTCTGGAGCGTGGGCGGCAGAAAGCTCGATCATCAACACCGCAGTGGCCAATGCATCTCAGATCGATCAGGTTGCTGGACAACTCACCGGCACATGGATGACCGCTGAACCCATCGAGTCTCGTCTCGACGACACCGGGAACGCGATCGATATTTCTATGGTGATGAGCATCGCACCGGTCGCGATCCAAGGCATGGAAAACACGCTCTATGTCGAGAGCGTGCTCTCTCATACGCCTTGGACACCGTTCCGCCAGGCGATTTTCCAGCTCTATGAGTACAAGGGCAAGGTCCGTCTCCGGACCTACGCGATGGCTGTCAGCGAGGACGGGCTGGGAACGATTTCTGGGATGACCGCCGCTCCTTCACATTTTCAGAGCCTCACAAAGGATCAGCTCATCGCGACACTTGATGTTGAGCTCGAAGTGTCTGGGTCAGGATTCAGCGGTTCGACACCGTATCCGTACCCGACCGGTGTGCTGGGAGCTGTCGAGATGACCAGCTCAGTTGCCTTTGACGGTACAACCCTGACGACTGCAGATCGCGGATATGATGCGGAAGGGAATGTGGTCTGGGGTGCGGGCGAGGATTCTTATTACTCGTTTGAACAGGTAGATCCGTACGCGGTGGCGACGATTCGTGATGATGGTCTGGTTCTGATCGATTATCCGGCATCGGTGTCTGATATGGTCGTCCAAGAGGGCGATGAGATGCATGTCCATTACTCGGGATACCTTACCGATGGATCGATGTTTGATTCGAGCTACGGGCGTGATGTGCCGTTTGTATTCCTCTTCCCACCTGGCAACCGCGCGATTGTGGGCTGGGGCCTTGGGATGGAGGGGCTCACTATGGGAGCTCGGCGGAAAATCATCATTCCTGGGGACCTGGGTTATGGCCCCAGCGGCAATCCCAGAGCAAATATCCCCGGCGACGCAACACTGATCTTCAATATCAACCTGGCCCATCTGGAGCGTCCTGAGCCTGCGCCGGTTGAAGCGCAGGCTGAAGAATCGGACGCGACCCCGGTTCTCAAAGAAGGCCTCGAAGACTGATTCGTCCCATCGGTCCAAATCGGCATCCGATTCTGATACGATGTGATTGTCTCTGGTTTGGTTACTCCCAACTTGATAGGGGCGAATGCTTAAACAACGCCACCAACTCTTTGTGATGCTCTTTGCATGTACGGATGGGGTGTCTGCGCTTGGGGCGAGCGGATTGGCCTGGATGGCTCGCCGCGCCAGGTATGGGGATGTGGGGCCCGGTTTCGGGTCCTATCTGCAGGAATCCTTGACCGTGCTGGTCATCCCGATCCTGGCGATCACGATGTACGGGATGGGGCTGTATCGTCCTCGGCGGGACCAGTCATTGATCGGCGAAGTGGGGGATGTCGTCAGGGCGTCGGTTGTTGCATTGGTCGCGATCATTGTGCTTGTTTGGTCTGTTGGGGGTCTTCGGATGCCTGTCGTGGAGACGGTTGGGCCGATGCTCCCTGCTGAGACCTTTACTGGGCCATTCCGATACCAGATCTTGATGCTCGGGCTTCTCATGCCGAGCATGCTTGTTGTTCAGCGGCTTGGGTTACGCATATCGCTGCGGGCGCTCCGCCGGCGGGGACGGAATACTCGGCATGTCGCGGTGCTTGGGGTCGGTCGGCTCGGGCAGATTACCGCTCGTACCCTCGAACGGAACGCGTGGACGGGGATCAGGGTGGCCTACTTTATCAGTCACCACGAGCAGACCAACCGGGCCGAATGCATAAGCAAGACGATCAAAGGCGGGACCAAGGAACTCGAGAAAATCCTCGAGTCGTACCCGGTTGATGCGATCTATCTGGCACTGCCAAATGCGATGTCGCCTCAACTCCCTCAGTTGCTGCAGCGGCTCGAGCGGTTTGTGATCGATGTCCGGTTGATTCCCGATGTTCGACTGAAATACCTGCCTCAGTCAATGGCTGTCTCAGAACTCGAAGGGATGCCGATCCTGAGCTATCGCGAGAGCCCACTCTCGGGTGTGGGAGGGGTGCTCAAGCGGCTTGTTGACATTCTTGGGGCGATCGTTGGGCTCGTTCTGTTTTTGCCTGTGATGCTGGTGACGGCTGTTCTGGTGAAACTCACATCGACCGGTCCTGTGATTTTCAGACAGCAGCGGGTGAGTCTTGGCGGTGACACCTTCTGGATTTACAAGTTCCGCACGATGACCGTGCCGGCAGGGTCTGACGACCCAACATGGACCAAAGAGGGTGATCCCAGAATTACCCCTATTGGTCATTGGCTTCGTAGGACAAGTCTGGACGAGATCCCCCAGTTGTTCAATGTGCTGATCGGGGAAATGTCCCTCGTCGGCCCGCGTCCTGAGCGTCCGGAGTTGATAGATCGGTTCAGAGACGATTGGCGTGGATACATGATCCGTCAGCATGTCAAAGCGGGGATGACAGGGTGGGCGCAGGTCAACGGGCTGCGTGGGAACACCAGTCTCCGCAAGCGACTCCAGTACGATCTATTCTACATTCGACACTGGTCGATCCTATTTGATTTCAGGATTCTGGTGATGACCGTGATTCGGGGATTCGTCCACAAGAACGCGTACTAAACCCGAACAAGCGAAGATTGTCACGGAAAATGTACCATTCTTCGGGGCTGAGGGTTGCGATCTTTGTGTGAAATCTGTATAAAGGTACCAAGGACATCAAAGGGGGTTCGTGTGGAACCCCCCCAAAGCACCGTGTCGCTCACCAGAACTTGTCGGTTTTCCATTTTGCTCGGAACAATCCGGGTGATAGTGCGAACAGAATGGCAAGGACAACGACACACCGCGCCACTAGGCGTGTAAGAAACACCCAAGATTGACGGATCGGCACGAACGCTGGCTCTTGAAATCTGCGAACACTGACGGAGGTCGTCGTGGCAAGACGAAACGATAAACAAAACAAGGCATTTACCCTGATCGAACTTTTGGTGGTCATCGCGATCATCGCCCTTCTGATTGGTATCCTCCTGCCCGCATTGGGTCAGGCACGCCGATCAGCACAGAATGTTGTTGCTCAGGCCAACGCTCGCTCGCTCAACACGGGTGCCGCGAACTACGCAGGTGACTCAGATGACGCGGTCTTCAGCTTTACTTGGAGAGGTGGGGATACCAAGATTATGCTCCACAACGATAAAGCGGTGACCTTCCCCGACGACCAAGAAGCCGCTTCACGCCAAGCTCAGAACATTCTGCAGCGTGCGACCGGCCGGATCAAAGGCAAGGGCAAGATTCTGAGCCCGAGCACCCGCTTGGTGCATCGCCGTTATTCACATCTCGTGCTCCTTGATTACCTGACTGACCGTCAGCCAGAGCCGATTGCTGCATCACCGTTTGACAAGAACCTCATCAACTGGCAAGAGATTCAACCTGCCAGCACCGAAGAGTACCAAGACGCTGAGGTCCCATATGCATTTGGTGTCCCCGATGAAGCGGGATACGATGAAGATGGTTCATGGGCAACCAATGCGATCCGCCAGCTCTGGCCGTTTGCATCGACCTACCAGATGGTTCCAGCAGCGTGGAACACCGATGGTATCAATGGTTCACCAACCTACATCCCCATCGATGACACGCCTCACCTCTTCCAGGGTGGTGGTCAAATCCCTCTTGGTCGCCGGAAGATGACCCATGTTGCTCACCCATCGGCCAAGGTCATGATGTTCGAAGAGTTTGACCGGTTCTCAGATCCGGCTGGCCTCTACTTCGCGTACCCAGAAGCCAAAGCAAACCTCGCGTTCTTTGATGGCTCGGTCCGCCAGGAAGAAACCCAGAACGCCAATCCAGGCTGGAATCCTTCGACTCCAAATACCCCTTGGCTCCAAACCTACAAGCCTATCGATACCTACCCACTTCCAAAGGAGGGGCTCGGTGATCAGACACTTTACTGCCAGCGTTACCGCTGGACCCGCAACGGGCTTCAGGGTGTTGACTTCGGTGGCAAGGATGTTGGTACCCGAGGGAACCCAGCAATCATCGATGTTGAGTGTACAGAGCGATAAGCTTCGTCACTCATAACTCATTGGACTTATTCAGGCCCCCCGCCGATTCGGCGGGGGGCCTTGTAAAAACTTAATTCTGAGCGAGCACAAGCCACGCTTATATCAAAGTTTATTGGCCGGCGAACTGTTTACAGATGGAACTCAGTGTAAAAAGAGAGAAACAGTTGTGGTAAAGCAAACCTTCAAACAAAGCAAAGCATTCACACTCATCGAACTCTTGGTGGTTATCGCGATCATCGCTTTGCTGATCGGTATTCTGCTGCCGGCGCTTGGGCAGGCCCGTCGTTCGGCGCAGAATGTTGTTTCACAAGCCAATGTTCGATCGCTCAATACTGGGGCCGCGAACTATGCGGGCGATGCAGACGATCGGATCTTTAGCTTCTCTTGGCGTGGGGGAGAGCCGCATGTGAATCTAAAGAACGGCAAGGTCAATGTTTATATCAACGACCAGATCGCGGCCTCTCGGCAGGTGCAGAATATTCTTCATCGGGCGACCGGTCGATTAACGGGCAAAGGGTACATTACAGCTCCGGTTCAACGGCTTATGCACCGACGCTATTCGCATCTTGTGCTGCTCGATTATCTGACGGATCGTCAGCCCGAGCCGATCGCTGCTTCGCCGTTTGACAAGAACTTGATTCAGTGGCAAGAGAACCCGTTTGATTATTTAGAAGATGGGAATGACTTTCCATACGGGAGCGGGACTCCGGTTGCGGGATACGATCGTGACATCGGCTGGCCGATCCGAGGGATCATCCAGCTCTGGCCGTTTGCGTCGACCTATCAGATGGTCCCGGCGGCGTGGAACTCCGATGGGATCAATGGGTCCCCGACATATGCGCCTGTCGATGACACCCCGCATCTCTTTGGGAGCACTGGGGGGAGACCGAGACTCGGACGAAGAAAGATGACGCAGGTCGCGCATCCATCGGCCAAGGTGATGATGTTCGAGGAGTTTGACCGGTTCTCTGATCCCAACGGGCTGTACTTTGCGTACCCCGAGGCCAAGAGCAACCTTGCTTTCTTCGACGGTTCAGTCCGCCAGGAAGACACTCAAGAAGCAAATCCTGGATGGAACCCGGGTGATCCGGACAGGCCTTGGACACAGAAGTATTTGCCTCTGGATACATTCCCAGAACCCAAGGGCGGGCTCGGGGATGATACGAAGTACTGCCAGCGGTACCGCTGGACCCGTTACGGCCTTCAGGGTGTCGATTTCGGAGGGAAAGATGTGGGCACCAGGGGTAATGATGAACTGATCAACCCGGATTGCACTGAGCAGTAAACGATGTTCCAAATGACTCCATAGTGAGCAATGAGTCCCGCGAATATCGCGGGATTTTTTATTCTCTAATCTGTGTAGGCATGAAAAAGCCGCCCATGCGGACGGCTCTAGATCAGCGGGTTTGTTTAGGGGTTCGCTTTATGGCCCCATGCGTTTGTAGCGGCGGAGGCGTGCGAGGTTGGTTTCGATCTCCTGCTCCCAGAACACGACATCAATCGCGTTCTCGTAGCCTTCGACAATCGAGGGCATCGACATGCTCTCGGCTTGTTTCATGATGCGTTTGTACATCCCGAGGTGCTTCTTCATGCTCTGCATTGCCGCTCCGCGTAGAGCGATGCGGTTGTCGGAGTTGTAATCCTGCATGTCAGCACCAAACGAGGTCAGGGTCGCTTCAAGTCTGTTTTGGAGTGTCTTGGACTTCTTGTTGTCGCGTTTGGCGATTTCGTGGCCGATATCACCTGCGGAGTCCCATTTTTCGATCCCTTGGACTTCTGCGAACTCTTCAAGCGATTTGCCTTCGGTCATCGCATCGACGATGCCGTATTTGATGGCTTGCTTGGCCGTGAGTGTCAGCACAGAGTCTGGGCCGTCGATGGTCTCGTATCCTCTTGGGAGCCCGTCGGTGGTGTCTGAGAAGACCCATTCGCCGTGCTCTTTGTAGGCGTATACGGAAGCTGAAGAGAGGATCATTGCCCGGACGAGGTACCCTGAGTGTCCCTGGGCGTCTGCGGTGCTTTCGAGCTTGGCGGACATGATTGAGTTCATTTTGAGGTCAACTTCCGCGGATCCTGTAGCATTCGTGGTGTAGCCGACAGCACCGCCGAAGTCTGACCCTGGGGCCATCGTGATGGTGTCGCAGTTAAAGGATGGCCAGATCGAGGCGCTGATGGCTGACTCGATCAGCATATGCATTTTGAAATCGCCCCGGTAGTCCTTCATGATGGAGACCATGTCATTGGCACACCAGAGTGCGCCGCCGCCCGAGTTGATCCGGAAGACCACATCGGTGACGCCGTTCTCTTTGGCCCATTTGAGCGAGTTGGCCACGCTGAGCGGGTAGATTTCTGTCCCGAAGCCACCCTTGAGGGGGACTTCGAGGATCAGGTTGTATCCGTCGCGTTTGATTGGTTTGGCATCCTCGGCGTCATCAGAGGATCCGATCTTTGGGATGCTGGGGCCTGTCGAAGATGGGGCAGTGGTCGATGACGGTGTTGCCGTGAGTGGGGTCCTGGTCAATGAGCGGACATCCCTGGCATTGAGGGTCATGCGGGTTTTGATGCCATGAACCTTTGTTTCGATGATCACTTCTCTCCGGCTTTCGGAGATAATTGTGCCTTCGTAGATGGTGCCGTCTCGTAATACAACCTGATCACCGAGTGCGGATCCGGTGATCCATGCGGTGGCAATACCTGCTGCAATAGCCAGCACGGTTGATTTTCTTGTTCTGTTTCGCATCTTCATAATGAACTCCTTCGTCGACTCCATACATATATGTCTCATTAGTCTACCAAACATGGGAGTCTTTGCCAAGAGGCAACAGCAGAAGTCTACAGTTTGTTCGTGAAAAATGAGTATCAAGTCATCGTGGTAGGGGGCGGGCACGCCGGCGTCGAGGCGGCGTGGGCGGCGGCCAATAGGCTGGGAACACCGAACTCAGTGGCTCTGGTCTCGCTTGACACCGCCAAAATAGGGGTTATGAGCTGTAATCCAGCGATCGGGGGGCTCGCCAAGGGGCAGCTGGTCCGTGAGATCGATGCGATGGGGGGGCTGATGGGGCTGGTTGCCGATGCGACGGGGATCCAGTTCAAGTTGCTCAATACATCCAAAGGTGCTGCGGTCCACGGCCCGAGATGCCAATCCGACAAGCACGCATACGCCCGGACCGTCCAAGCGTTCATAAAAAACCGTCCTGAGATCGATATCCTCGAGGGCGGCGTAGAACGGCTTCTGGTCGATGAGAGTTCAGAAGGGCGATTGATCCGAGGCGTGGTCATCGGCACGCCTGAAGATGACAAGATTGAGCTGGGGGCTCCGTCGGTGGTGCTGACCACCGGGACATTTATGCGGGCGATCATGCACCGTGGGGCTGAGACCGCTCCGGGCGGGCGTGAGGGCGAGGAGGCAGCCAATCCGATCTCGGGGTCACTCAAGGAACTGGGGTTTGATCTGGGGCGGCTCAGGACCGGTACCCCGCCCCGGCTCGACCGCAACACCATCGACTGGGATTGCCTCCCTATCCAAGATGGTGACGACTCTCCGGCTCCGTTCTCGGAGCTTTCGCGCGAGGGCTGGGAATACGCTGGTGTGGATTGCAACCGGTTCCCGCTGATCGAGCAGGTCTCTTGCCGACAGACCCATACCGGGCCCGAGTCCCATGACGCGATCCGGGCCAATCTTGATCGCGCCCCGATCCACACCGGGCAGATCGAATCTGCGGGCCCGCGCTATTGCCCAAGCATCGAGGACAAAGTCGTGCGGTTCGCCCATCGCGAGCAGCACGGCGTGTACCTCGAACCGGAATCACTTGAAACCGATTGGGTCTACTGCAACGGTATCGCGACGAGCTTGCCTTCGGATGTTCAGGAAATCATTGTGCGTTCGATGCCCGGCTGTGAGCGTGCCGAGTTTTTGATGTATGGATATGCTGTTGAATATGACATGGTGCGTCCGCACCAGATCTATGTAACAGGGCAGACACGCTTGGTGAGCGGTCTGTATCTCGCCGGTCAGATCAATGGCACCAGCGGCTACGAAGAAGCCGCGGCTCAGGGCTTGATTGCAGGGATCAATGCGGCGATGCACGCGCAGGACGCCGGGGAGTTCTCGCTGGATCGCTCGCAGGGCTACATCGGTGTGTTGATGGACGACTTGGTGACCAAGACACCAAAAGAGCCGTATCGGATGTTTACGAGCCGGGCGGAGTATCGGCTGCTGCTGCGGTCTGACAACGCACCCGATCGGCTTACGCCTTTGTCGGTGGATCTGGGGTTGTTGGATCATCACCCACTCGGGGAGCAAAGAAAGATGAACTTCCAGCGCCGTACCGGGTTCATCGAGCGTGGGCGTGCCCTGATGGAATCAACGATGGACGGTCAGAAGAAGGTGTGCGATCGTGTGTTTGAGCCTGATTACACTGTAGATGATCTACAGAGGGCTATCGAGCCTGCGATGAAGGAAGCGTTTGGTGATGTTGATATCGGGATCTACCAGACCCTGCATGCGCACCGTCGGTATGAACCTTATGTGAAGCGACAGATTATTGAGATCCGTCGCCACGACGAGATGGAGCATAAGCCGATCCCGGACTGGATTGATTATGAGCAGATGGACTCATTGCGGAACGAGGCTCGTGGGAGTCTCGGGAAATACCGCCCGATGACCTTCGGGCAGGCGTCAAGGCTTGAGGGGGTGACTCCCTCTGATCTGACATTGCTCAGTGTGCTTGTCAAGCGTGCCCGGTTGGATCGACGGGAATCGGTTGAAGCGAGTGACTAGTTGCCCAGCATCCGGAGTTCGTCTCGGAGGATTGAGGCGAGCTCGAAGTTTTCGGAAACAATTGCGGCTTCGAGCCTCTGGCGGAGCTCCGCTTTTTGGCTGACAGGGAGCTTGGGGACGAGCCCGTCTCTCATTTCGCGGAGCATATCGACTTCTCCCGCGTTCTCGAACTCGCCTTCCTGTCCGGTGGAATCGTAATATAGCTTGAGGGCCTCGAGTCCCTCGTCGATCGCGTTGATGGCGGCCTTGTTTTCTTCGTGCTTGAGGGCATGGCTGGCCAGGGCCCGGGCCCGCATCATCATGACATATGGGCGGTGCCCTTCCATCGCCATCTGGTCGTCCTCGTCGATCGCGTAGTCCCTGAAGAGGTCGAGCACCCTCAGATTCCGTGAGGTGTCCCGTGCGACGCTCTCGAAGTCTTCCAGGACGAGGAGGGCGATGTAGCGGTGGTAGTACTGCTGGGCCTCCTCGCGGAGCTGGCGGCACTCCTCGGGGTCTAGGAATCGCTCTGTTTCGTCCTGGTCGTCGTCATTTGAGAGATCGAACTCGGGTTCTTCACCCGTCGGCTCTTGGGCGGCTCCTTGGCCGAGCATCTGGGTCAGGCGTGCTTCGTGGTATTCGAGGTAGGAATCGCACTCGTGCGGGCGTTGCCCGTCGGGGCGGCCGTCGAGGCGCATCTGGAGGAATCCGAGGTCGAGGCGGACTTGGATCCTGGGCTCATGGTCTTGGCCTTCGATGAGACGGACGGAGATTTGACCTGGAACAAATGGCCATTCTTCGAGAAGATTTGAGATGTCTCTTTCCACAAAATATCCTGACTTCAAAGGGGCGAATTTGAGAGTATGGACCCATTATCGGGAGATGCCAATAAAAATCTGGAAAGACCGATCACTTTCTCAAAATACTATGTAATCCGCTCAGACGGTGCAATCAGTCCTGTTTTAGAACCAGAAAAAATGTTAGAAAATGCCCAAGTTCAGGGGAAATCCCTTTTATCCGATGGAACTGATCGTGTAGGATGACGAACAGTGAGATGAGTGAGAGTTCATCTCGTTTCCGGCGGCGTTCGCCGCGGAAAGGATGGGTAGGAAAGTGAGTACAAAAATGCGTTCGTCCAATTCAGGCGTGAAGTCTCCGCTGCAGGTCTATCTGCATGACATTAACCGCCACCCCCTGTTGACAGCGGAACAAGAGAAAGAACTCGGATGGAAAATCATCAACGAGCAATGTCCAGTTGCGCGTGAAACGATGATCCGTTCGAATCTTCGCCTCGTTGTTTCGATCGCCAAAAACTATAACAACCGCGGATTGCCGCTCAACGATCTTGTCGAAGAAGGCAATATCGGTCTGATGCGTGCCGTCGAGGGGTTTGATCCGGCTCAGGGAGCCCGGTTCAGCACCTACGCAAGCTGGTGGATCAAGCAAGGCATCAAGCGTGCTCTGATCAACGCCAACCAGCCGATTCATATACCTGCGTATATGGTCGAGTTGATCGCCAAGTGGAAGATGCACGCCCGCCGGATTGAATCGGAGACCGGGCATCCACCGAGCATCGAGGACCTTGCCAAGGCGATGGATCTTCCGGTTAAGAAGATCATGATCATCAAGCGTGCCGTCAAGGCATTCAGCGCCCCGAATCAGGCCCCGGCCGGGATCGATGGCGATATGGTGGGGCTCGGTGAGCTGATCGCGGATTACCGTGTTGGTTCTGCTGAGGACCAGACTTTGGAGTCTGAAGAGCTCGGGATTTTGCGTAAGTTGATGGAAACCATCGACGAACGCGAGGCCCAGATTCTTCGTCTTCGGTTTGGGCTCGATGGGGCTGAGCCTTTGACACTTAAAGAGATTGCGGCTGATGTGGGTATCTCGCGTGAGCGTGTGCGTCAGATCATCGAGGAGTCGCTGTCGCGTCTCCACGAGCGGATCAGCGACGACAAGCCAAGCCAGTTCTACCGTCGTGGTGACGCCTTTGAGAACCTCGACAAGCCGGCTCCGAGCCAGGATCGTGGATTCTTCGCGACCGAGGAATCAGCGACCGCGACTGGTTGAGACCAGTAGCTGAGATAAGAAATAAGTTCTAACTGAACCCGTAGGCCGATCCAATCCCGGATCGGCCTATTTTCTTTTTTCATTCGTGCTCGGCTACGATTGGCACCACGCATGGAACGCCGATTTATCACCATTTGGTGACCGATTGGAATACTTTAGGGCGATCCCGGATTGTTGGGAGACCCAGTGAGTGGGCAGGAATAACGCACGATCGGAGTACAAGCTTGTCAAACGAATCATCAGTCCAACCATCAGTACAAAAAGTCGTCATCATTGGTTCAGGCCCCTCGGGCTGGACAGCAGCGATCTATGCCGCTCGTGCGAACCTGGATCCCGTTGTCTATGTCGGTGTCGCGAAGCAAGATCCAGGACCGGTGCTCCCGGGCGGGCAGCTGATGCTGACCACCGAGGTCGAGAACTTCCCAGGATTCCCGGAGGGGATCGATGGTCCTGAGATGATGATGAAGTTTGAGGAGCAGGCACGCCGCTTCGGTACCAATGTTGTCGGCGAAGACATCACCAAGTGTGAGTTCTCCGATGACGGCTCGCCTCATACGCTGCATACTTCTGGCGGGGAGAAGATTCAGGCCCACGCGGTCATTGTCTCTACCGGCGCCACGGCCAACTGGATCGGGCTGGACTCAGAGATGAAACTCGCGATGGCCGGGGGCGGGGTGAGTGCGTGTGCTGTGTGCGACGGGGCTCTGCCTTTGTTCCGCGATCAGCATGTTGCTGTTGTTGGTGGGGGGGATTCAGCGATGGAAGAAGCAACCTTCCTGACCAAGTTTGCGTCGAAGGTCTCGGTGATCCACCGCCGAGACGAACTCCGGGCCAGCAAGGTGATGCAGGAACGGTTCCTTGCCAAAGAGAACGCCGAGGTTCTTTGGAACAAGGGCGTGATTGATTGCTTGAGCGAACCCGATCAGTTTGGCAACGAAAAAATCCGTGCGGTCATGCTCAAGGACACCGTGACAGGAGAAGAATCCGAGCTTGAAATCAAGGGGCTCTTTGTCGCGATCGGGCACCGCCCCGCGACAAAGTTCCTCCAGGACACCAAGCTTGAGTTTGATGATGCGGGGTACATCGACCTGAAGGATCGTTCGAGCAGGACGAATATCGAGGGCGTCTTCGCGGCGGGCGATGTGGCTGATGCGCAGTACCGCCAGGCGATCACCGCGTCGGGGATGGGGTGCCAGGCGGCGCTTGATGCGGAGCACTGGCTGGGCTCTAAGGATCTGATCTGATTCTGGTATGAAAGAAAAAACAAGGAGGGCACCCGTGTTGGGTGCCCTCCTTTAGTTTCAGATTTGATTTCAGGAATCAGTTCTCGTATTCAGCGAGTCGTTCTTCGAGTTCGGCGATGGCGTCTTTGCCGCCCTGTTCTTCGTCAACCTTGGCGAGTTCGATGGCTTTCTTTTGCCACTTGATCGCAGAGACGGTGTCGCCGGTTTTGTGCATCGCAAGGGCGTAGGTATCAAGGACGCCCCAGTCTTTCCATTCGGAAGTGTCGCACGCGATCGCTGCTGCTTTGAGAGCGGTCTGGTAGTCTTTCATCCCGACGCCTTCTGCAGTTGAGTTGAGCATCATCCATGCGATGGCGTTGAGGCCTCCGGATTCATCTGCGAAGTGATCGTTGATGAGGAGGTTGCCGATCTTGCGTGCGTTCTTGAGATCTTTACCGCTCTGGAACGAGGCTGCGAAGGTTTGGAATGCGGTCATGACGATTTTTTGATTCCACGCATCTTCGCCCGCGGATTTGCCGTCGAACTTTCCGTCGACGATTTCTTTGAGTGGTTTGTCAATCTGTCCTGGGTGCCCGATCCATGCGATCTTGGAGTTGCCGTCGACGATGAATGCTGCGGGGATTCCGTTTTGTCCAGCGGGTTTCATCCAGTTGTCGGACATCGAGCTTCCGTCTTCAACAGCGACGGTGTAGCTCATCCTTTCACCTTGTTTTTCAACAAACTCCTCAACCATGTCCATGCGTTCTTGGCCCTCCTGGCGTTCCCAGATGTTGACCCCGACAAACTTGACATCTTCGCCGTAGCTAGCTTGGAGTTCTGAGAGGTGGGGGAAGGCGGCGATACACGGACCACACCAGGTCGCCCAGAACTCAACGACATAGACCTGTCCCTTCTCGAACCCATCGACCGATTCGCCCTTGACAAACTTGGCGATTGAGAGCTCTGGAGCCGAGGATCCGATCCAGAGTTCTGGTTTCTCCATTTCCACGAGGTCTTCCAGCGTGACCTTTTCAGTGGATTTGGCGTGGTCGTGGTCATGGCTGTGGTCATGCTCTGGTCCCGCCAATGCCGAGCTCGGGAGCCCGGAGAGGAGTGTGAGCCCGCTCAGGGCGGCGATAAGTGTGGTGGTGTGTTTCATTGAAGCTCCGGTGATGTGATCCGCATTGGTTCAGCCGGTATGGCTCGTGTTGGATCAGGTGGTTTAAATGCGATTTCTACATTACATGTACCAGCGGCCGATTGAGTGGTTGCTGGTGGATCGATTATAGGGGTTTGGGGCCCTATTTGGGCAGATCGGCTTCCCCTATGAGCCTAAAGCCCTTTTGGCGGAGAATTTGGCCCGCCAGGGTCTGGTCATCAACCGCGATGGCGATGGTGGGGACCCCATTGGGCTCGAGCATCAGGGCATAGGCGAAAGCTATATTCATCTCTACGCCGAGGAGGTAGAGACAGAGCTTGCTGAGGGTGTGCCCTTGTGAGAGCTCTACGACGAGCACTTCGTGCTCTGCAAAGGCGAGACCGTCGTCCTTGAGGATCCTGCGGGCGACATGGGCGTGATTGGTGATGAGACGGACCACGGCGTGGTCTGAGGCTTCATGGACGGAGATCGCACAGATCTGGCACTGGGAGGCCTCGTCAAAGTTCTCGACGAGATCGAGCATTTTGCCGACTTTATTGGGCAAGAACACACTGAACTGGACCATTGTTGGGGGCGAAAAACAGGAGGTGGTTTCCAGTGGGCATCCGGCTTCGCTCATATCTTTCATCCGTTCTGTGTGAGAATGGTCGGATAGCAGGAAAGTTCCTGCGATCCGACCTGAAGCATACTCGATTTGAAGCGATTTGGCGAGGATTAATCTGAGGAGACTTCAGCAACCTGTTCGGAGCTGCCTTCGGTCTTTGTGATTTGATTACTTGATGAGCCAGAAGATCGGGTTACTCGGATAACTGTGGTTTCTCCGGAAGTGTTGGAGGTCACGCTACCGCCGTACGAGGCTCCGGCTCCGCCGCCGCCACCACCGCCGCCGCCACCGCCGCCGCCACCGCCACCGCCGCCGCCGCCACCGCCGCCTCCACTGTTTCCATCTTGGATAGCTGAGGATGTGGTGGTGTCATCTGGGGATTCTGGCTGAGGCAGGTCATAAACGAAGATTCGATGGGTTCCATTTGCGACTAAGCCTGTTTGCGGCGGGAGCCCTTCGATGTTTGGGAGTGGAATCCCTCTTGCTTGTGTGTTCCCGGAGAGGTTAGAAACAAGCACTACCACATGGCTTTGTGATCGTACGGCTGACCATTCGATTCCTAAGGCTTTTCTTGTTCCAAGATTGAGAATTTCAAGCCTTGGTTCGCCTTGGAGCATTGCATCAACTTGTTCCCATGCATTGAGTGCGAGTTGACGGTATTCGTTGTAGTCAACCAACGGGTGGTCAGTTTGTGCGTTGCTCTGAGTCCAAAGGGCAAATCCATCGGCACCTCTAAGAAAGAGATGCTGGATCAGTGCTGTCATATCAGCCCTAGGTGGTGGTGGGGCGTAGTAATAGTTGTTTGGGTCTGGAGATGTGTTCTGAACATAGTTCGAGACCCATGGGACGAGTTTGTGTGAGGGATCCAGTTCGCGAGCTGCGACTGAAACATGCTCGATTGGTGCCCACATTGATGCTGCTCTCAAGTTTGGAGAAGCAGGGCCACCTCTGAGCAGGTTTGGTTTGGTGTGCACTGAATATGTTTCATATGGGTATGCAACGGGCATGGCAACATTCAGCCCTGAGGTACGATACATGCTATCGCGGTCCCAACCGCTTTGGCCGTGATAGGTGCCTCCTCCTGTACGATCCTGTTGATAGCTCCAGAGATATCCTGTATCAAAAGCCCCCGGGTAGTCAGCATAGTTCCCGATATAGGCATTTGAGATTTGTGGATTTGGATGATTACGGACGAGTCGGATGACCTCGTGAATGTTTCGCTCTATATTGTCCGCTTCGAACTCAAGATCCATAAATAGATAGTCAAGCTTAGGGAGTGAGTCGAGTGCGGCAGAGAGTGCGCCGGGGGTGACCGTGTTTCCCTGAGAATAATAAGGGAATGGGACGTTTCGATTTCGTAGAAGTATTGTGACCGGTGTACCGCTCTGAGCAACTTCTTGCATCGAAGCTTCAAGCAGCCAACTCATCCATCCAATAAACCCGATTCCGTGACCACCATTTGGTTGAGGCATTGGTGAGTAGAAAAATTCTGTGCGGGGGGCAAAGGGGGGGACACCGTTTGCTTGTTCTTCAGCCGAAGGCACCTGGGGCCAGACTACATCTCCATCAGAGTTTCTGAGTGCGACATGCATCTGGTACCACCAGTCGGTAAAGACAGGCTGTGAGTCGGTTGCTTCGGTAACTTGTGCAGCTGAAGCGGGTGAAGTAAAGACAGGGACCGGTAACACGCAGCCGCAAAGGAGCAACGAGGCGAGTCCAATAGTTGTGAGCTTAGCCATAGTAACGAATCTCCATGTAGAAGTTCTCGTCATATAGTGCATATCCGCTCCGTAATAGTCCATGATTTGGTTTGATCTAGCAGCGTATGGTGGGCTGACTCTGCCAATGGTATCGATTGCTTTGCTTATCGGTCACTAAGCCGAGAAGCTGGAGCCGCAGCCGCAGCTGCTGGTCGCGTTTGGGTTGTTGAACACAAACCCGCGGCCCATGATCTCGTCCTTGAAATCGACTGTGACACCGCTCAGGTAGAGCAAGCTCTTTGGGTCCACAATGAGTTTGATGCCGTGCTGCTCGAAGACTTCGTCGGAGTCTTTCTGGGTCTCGGTGAGATCGAGGAGGTAGCTGAATCCTGAGCATCCGCCGCCCTTGACACCGACGCGGAGGCGGACCTTGTCTGGGGCGAGCTCTTGCTTGGCGATGATGCCACGGATCTCATTGGCGGCCAGCTCGGTGAGGATGACGGAGTCTTGTTCAGTTGATGGTGCTGTATCGGTGCTCATGATGCCTCAGATGGTGTTATGAAGTGGATGTCTTTGTCAGGATTCTAGGTCTTTAAATCGAGCGATCGCTCGGTCTTAGTGCTTGGATTTATAATCAGAAATAGCCGCTTTGATCGCATCCTCGGCCAATACCGAGCAGTGGATTTTGACGGGCGGGAGGCTCAACTCCTCGACGATCTCGGTGTTCTTGATATCCAGGCCCTCATCGAGCGATTTGCCTTTGAGCCATTCGGTCGCCAGCGATGAGCTGGCAATCGCCGAGCCACAGCCGAAGCACTTAAACTTGGCGTCCTCGATGACTCCTGTATCGTCGTTGACCTTGATCTGGAGTTGCATGACATCGCCACACTCTGGAGCGCCGACGAGCCCAACCCCGATTTCGTCGGAGGCTTTGATCTCTTTTTGTGTACCGAAGGTCCCGACATTGCGTGGGTTTTCGTAGTGATCGATTACTTTTTCGCCGTATGCCATGATGCACCTCTCAGGTGGTTGGGTCTCAATCTTTCGAACCCCATTGGATATGGGATTATTCATATCTCAGCCCCGGAGGGGGCTGACTCAATCAGTGTGCTGCCCATTCGATCTTGGTGATGTCGATGCCCTCGTTGTGCATGTCGTACAACGGGGAGAGATCGCGGAGTTTTTTGACCGCTTCGATGATCTTGTCACCCGCGTAATCGATCTGTTCTCTAGTCGTCCAGCGTCCCATTGAGATTCGGAGTGAAGAGTGGGCGAGGTCATCGCCGATTCCCAGTGCCTTGAGCACATAACTGGGTTCGAGCGAGGCGCTGGTGCAGGCCGAACCAGAGCTGACGGCGATCTCCTTGATCGCCATCATCAGCGATTCGCCCTCGACAAACCCGAATGAGATGTTGGTGATGTGCGAGAGGCGGCGGTCGCGGGCGCCATTGACCTGTGTGACATCGAGTGCACTTTCGATCTTGGATTCAAACTCATTGCGGAGAACAAGAAGGCGTTCGCGTTCATCGTCCATCGTTTGGGCACAGAGTTCGCATGCCTTACCGAGCCCGACGATCCCGGTGACATTGAGTGTTCCTGAGCGGAAGCCGCGTTCTTGGCCACCGCCTTCTTGGAGCGCGGTCAGGCGGATGCGAGGCTTGCGTCGGCGGACATAGAGAGCTCCGACGCCCTTGGGGCCGTATATCTTGTGGCCAGACAAGGAGAGTAGGTCGATGTTGTCTGTTTTGACATTGGTGGGCATCTTGCCGACCCACTGAGTCGCGTCGGTATGGAAGACGACTTTCTTCTCGTGGCAGAGTTCACCGATCTCGGGGATCTCGTTGATTGTCCCGAGTTCGTTGTTGGCCCACATGATCGTGACGAGGATCGTGTCGTCGCGGAGTGCGCCTTCGATCATCGAGCGGGTGATGAGTCCATCGGGACCGGGTGCCAGGTAAGTCACATCAAAGCCGTCCTTCTCCATCCGTTTGCACGGGTCGAGCACGGCTTTGTGCTCATGGATCGCGGTGATGATGTGGCCTCGGCCTGATTCACCGGCGGGCTTCTTGGCATACATGTTCGCCGCGCCCTTGATGGCGATGTTGTTGGACTCGGTAGAGCCTGAGGTGAAGATGATTTCTTTGGAGTCTGCGCCGATCAGATCTGCGATCTGTTGACGGGCGGTTTTGACGCCCTTTTCTGCAGCCCATCCGAAGCTGTGGTTGCGCGATCCGGGGTTGCCGAAGATTTCGGTGAAGTATGGCATCATGGCTTCGACAACTCGTGGATCACACGGGGTCGTGGCGGCATGGTCTAGATACATCGGGAGTGTCACACCCATTTGTTCTTCCTCGTTTGGGCTCAGTGACTGAGGATATTATTGTCCAGAAGTCCTGAGCCTTAGAATCATTCTATTCAACTTGATAGTAGACGAGATCATGGATTTGAGCAATCAAATTGGATCATTCTCAGGCATGAAAAACAATGTCGGGAGCAAGAATCGGATTTAAGAAGCCTTGTATTTCATGATCACCCGGTTGCCTTGGGCGTTGTAGAGCACCTCGGTCATGTAGGCTTTCATGAGCATAACGCCCCGCCCGAATGGTTTGGAGAGGTTTTCTATCAGTGTTGGATCCGGGAGTTTGTCTGGGATGAATCCGGGGCCCTGGTCTTCGATCGCGACCTGGATCTCGCCGTTGGAGACTTTATATTCGACGATAACAGGGACATCGGATCCAAGGTCTTGATGGCCGTGCACGAATGCATTGGTGATTGCTTCTTCAATCGCGAGGCGGACGGCGAAGATCGCGGCCTCCTTGAGGCCTGCATCGACAGACAACGCGAGGATTCGCTCGATCAGTTCGTTGATCGCTTGGCGATCATTGAGAAGGCTGATCGTTTCTGAGTCCGGGATTCGTGTGTGTGGATCGCCCATACTTCTCGGTGCTCGGGAGGTGATTAGCTGGTAGCGGTGTTGAACTGTTCCATCGCTTCATTGAGTGTCTCGTGGATGTTAAAGAGTTTGTTGAGGCGGGTGATCACAAAGACCTCGTAGATTTGCGGATCGATATTTGCGAGGCGGAGCGTGCCGTTCTTTTCGTTGGTTTTGTTGTTGATCGTGATTAACGCGCCGAGAGCTGCCGAGGAGAGATGATCAACATTGGCAAAGTTGATGAGTAGTTGTGGTGCTGAGGCTTGCTCGATGAGGCCGCTGATTTCGTCACTGATCGCTTGGATGTTTGCTTCATCAAGAATATTGCGATCGATAAACTCAACCTGCGTGATTTCTTCGATCTTTGAAACCCTGAGTCTTGATTCGGTCATTGGCCATCTCCCATATGTGTGCACGCCGGATTCGGCGGCTTTATTGTAGAGCGTCGAGGTCAGCATGGCGAGCCGATCAAGAACCGGCATTCAAAGTATATCCGGTGCATAAAAAAACTCGGAGCATGCGGGGTGCATACTCCGAGATTGAATATTTACTGGGGCTGAGTTAGCCGCCGAGCTGATCGAGGAGCCCTGGGAAGTGGCGTTCCTCTTCTTCGTTCTGGATCAAGATTGTCGGCTTGAGCAAGACGAGGAGGGTTTTCTCTTCCTTGACATCGATGCGGTTGGAGAAGAACCTAGAAAGAACAGGAATCTTGGAGAGCACAGGTACACCGGTTTCAACTTCAACCTCATCAACCAGGCGTTGGCCGCCGAGCATGATGGTGCCTTGGTCTGGCACTGTGACGGTTGTGTTGATTTGGGTTGAGGTAACGGTTGGCTGCTGGATGGTGCCGGTAAAGGTTGAGGCCGTGCCGCCAGCCGTACCACCACCGCCCGCAGCACCCTGCTGGGTGACTGTACGAGGATTACTATCGAGGTCGTTGTTTGACAACTGTGTCTGGATGGTCATCGTGACATACCGTCGGTCGGCAGACACAACACCAACGATATCGAGCAGCACGCCGTCGGAGATCGGTGTCAGTGTTGGGTCAAATGCACCCGAGCTCGAGCCGGTCACCGGTGTGAGGTCCGAGACATAGGTCGTGGTGGTCGAGACCGTGATGAACGCTCGTTGCCCGTTTGTAAAGGTCAGGCGTGGAGCAGTAAGGGTTACTGAGCGTTGATCCGCTTGGGTGGCTTCTACGAGGAAGTCTACCTGTACATCGTCGAGGAATCGTGCCGTAACACCGAGTGCGGGGTTTGCACCGAGAATGCCTGCGGCAAACGAGCTTGCACCGGCAAGGGTTTCGGTGAGTCCGAATGAGTTCTGTGCAGCACGGATGACCGACCATTGGTCATTGGGGAGCCCGGCTCCGCCGTTGTTGCCTGGGCCAAACACCGGCTGGTTAACTGGACCGATTGCGTCAGCGACACCGTCGCCGTCGGTATCGATCGGGAAGAAGCCGCCGCCGGAGACGTTGGGGAGGAGGAGGCCGGTGATCGGATCGAAGTAGTCCGATGGGAGAAGTGATGGATCGATCAGGTTGCCGCGTTGGTATTCGGTGTTGTTGGCATTGAAGTACATATCAATGTCAAAGCCGATCTGCTCGAAGAAGTTCTGATCGACCGACATGAACCGGGTTTCAACATTGATCTGCACCGCACGCTGCGAGCGGAGTTTGTTGAGCAGTCCGATGATCTCTCGGTGGTAGCGGGGCGTGGTTGTGATGATAAAGTTGCTGTTGAGCTCGGTCAGCGAGCTGGTGTCGCCGCCGGCATCAGCCCAGCCATCTGGGTCCACGCTTGACTGGATGAGATCAGAGATCGCGGTGACACGGTCATCGCGGGTGGTCAACTGAATTTGGTTGCCGCCGCCTGAGAACGGGCTCTGCCCGCTGCCGCCGCCGCCGGAGCTTTGGATGTTGAACTGAGGGGCATTATCGAAGTCGGGGATTTCGAAAAGCAGGTCGCGGACATCGTAGATCTCGAGGAGTGTGTTCTGGCGGAGCACATCATCCGATGAGATGGTCAGGATGCCGTCTTGGACAGCCCAGCTTGCGGGCAAGACTGGGTCCGATGCTTTGGCAAGAACGCGGTCGAGCAAGACTTCAAGCGTGACATTGTTGAGGCGAAGGGTAATCGGTGAGTCAGGATCGACGCCGATATCAGCGAGTGATTCCCAGTCGGTGTCGATGTCAAGGTTTGCGGTGGTGCCGATGAATGCGAGGACATCTTCGAATGAGTTGTCATCGAAATCGACAGGCATGCGGGTTTCACGCATCTGTGTGAGCACGGCACGATTGGATTCGGAATCGGCAAACTCGAGCGTGGCTCCACGACGGAAACTGATGGCCGGCCAGTCGTCTGGGTAGTCCATCAGGAATTCTGGGAGGATCATGGCCTCTTGATTATCAAGGGATTCATGGGCGTAGCTCAGGTTTTTGTCGCGTTGGTAGCCGAGGAAATCACGGTAGACGATGGTGTCTTCGATGATTTCCTTGAGTAGCAACCCAGATGGGTTGGCGGGATCAAGGAAGAGAATATTCTCAACGATCTCGAGTGCTTCTTCGTATTTGAGCTCTGATTGCAGAGCACGGACGCGTTCGAGAGATGCGAGCACACGCTCGTCACGCTCGTTGAGGCGTTGGGTTTCGAGTTCGAGTGTCCGCTGCTCGCGTTCGGCGGCTTCGCGTTCTAGGCGCGATTGGCGGAGCTGTTCTTCGCGTTGTGCGATGTTTGATGCCATCGAATCCAGTTCGGTGATGTACCGTTCGTAGGTGGCTTCAGGCATCACATCGCGTGCACGCTGGACTTCGAGGCGAGCCTGCGCAACGAGCCCGGAAGCAACAGAGGTGTCGCCCGAAGACAATGCTTCGTTGGCCTGGCTCGTTAGGTTGTCGTATGTTGCTGTCAGACGCTGCATGATGATGCTGCGTTCTTCGATGGGATCGTCGAGCCCGCCTTCGGTTGGGCCGCCTTGGACGCCGAGTGAAACCTCGACATCGTTGAGGCGCTGACCAGCAAGGGTGCGTTCTTCGTCTGAGATGTATGAAGCGAAGTTCTGGAGCAGGTTGCTGTAGCCTGTGAGGGCGTCGTTCAGTCGACGCTCTTCAAAGGCGATATTTGCGTTTGCAAGAAGAGTCTGAGCCTCGAACTTGCGAGCTGTCTCAACAAGATCGACATCAGGCTCGGCATCTGCTTCTGGCTCGGTTTCGACTTCAACGATCTCGACTTCGGGGTCTTCGCTCGCTGGTTCTTCGGGCTGGCTGAGCATCTCCTCGGCGTTGGCGATCAGCCATTCTGAGCTTGCGCCGGATTCCGGAGCGAGCATCCCCATCGAGGGGGTCGCGGTGCCGAAGGTGTCGCCTCGGGTTTGTTCGAGATCTGCGATCCGTGTGCGGTAGATGCTGAGCTTGCGGCGTGATGGCGCATCGAGCTCAAGGCCGAGGCTGCCGATCCGATTGATGACGGTCTTTGCCCGGGTGTAATCGCCCTGGTTGAACGAGTCAATCGCAGACCGGAGTGTTGCGGGAACCAGCGGGAGCGCTTGGTCGCGGCGAGACTGGATCTGGTCGGCGATCGCGTTTGCACGATCGATCTGCTCGGAGGTCGATTTGGCAGAGTTCAGTACCGCCTGTGTCTGACGCTCTGCGTCAACAAGGCGATCGAAGCTCAGTGCGTGCTGAGCTTTTTGGAGTGATATATCTTGGCGGTCTGAGCGTTGGATTGCTCGCTCGACCTGGGCAAGGAGTTTCCACACCCGTTGGTCTTGTTCATCGCTGAGTGACAAGCCGGTGGGGGAGTTTTGCAAGGCTTGGATCATTGCGCGAGCGCGGATCACTTGTCCTTGGGAGACGAGTTCGGTTGCTCGGTTGAGCACATCACTCGTGTTGACGCTTGCCGTGTTGGACTGGGGCATTGCGGGTTCTGCATTCGCATGGGCGAATGAAGCCGCGGCTCCTGTGGTGGCGAGAAGCAAGGTCACGAAACGTTGTCTGCTGGGTGACATCCGGAATCACTCCGTTCAAGGTATTTGAGTCGGCATACTGCCAAACTACATGTGGTTCTACAAATTGTGAGCGGTCACTATCATCGTACCCGCTTGCCAAGCCCCATGCGCGCCTTCCGGCCTTGGGACTGTTGGGTGGGACAATATCGGCTTTAGCCTCAAATCGCAAATGGTTGGCATGAATTTGATCCCCTATTCATCGATACCACTGCCGGGCTCATAATCGTGTTCTAGTGAATCATCCCATTTCTGGAATAGGTGTTGTCCCGCACCATCAAGCAGTTGTGCACGGAAGCGGGGCCGCGCGTGCTTGTGATGTGCTCCCTATCCGCATGATTGAGCGGGTGGTTTCGATTGTTTGCAAACAGATTGGGCAATCTGTAACCAATCACACTCGGATTAGTCGGGGGGTGTGAAAAGGGAACTGGTTATTGGCCAGATGTATCCCAAATGGAGGTCATAATCGATCCTGCATTAGTCGGATTCACTGGTTAGCCAGCGAATCCTGTAGACGGCGGGCTTTTCTAAGTTGTTCTTGGGGGATGGTTTAGGTAGCTTTGGTTCGCCTGAGCCGACCGCGATATCTTTGAGATGAATACGATCGGCGCTGAGCAGGAAGATATCCGAAGCCTCAAACTCAAGCCCCGATTGTTCAATCAATCCATCGACCGCTTCGAGCGAGAGGGCCTCGGCTTGCAACAGGCAGTTGGCGGAGCAGATCACCTCGGCGTAGCGGACGGTTGGGTTTTGATCGGATTCGTGACGAAGCAGGCATCTAAACGGGGTGACCCCCAGATCTTTGCCGTCGTCATCAAGATTGCTCTCTGGATCTACATTGAGGACGAGCCCCCAGCTCTCTCTGGTAATTTCAACAATTTCATCGGCATTGAGCAGATCGGGGCGGTCTGGGGGGGCGATGAGGACCGATCGGTGCTCGTGGGCCGAAGCATCAGCCCCGGCGGGCTCTTCGACATTCTCTAAATCAAATGATGCGAGCAGTTGCTCGATCTTGGGTCTGATCTCTGGTTCGACGCGGAGTGTCAGAATTTTGTGTTCATCCACAAAGGCGTAGAAAAAAGGTTCTTCACTCACCGCCCCGAATCCGACCATCCCGTCTTCGAAGAAAAAATCTCGATAGCGTTGGAGCAAATTGGTCATCCGCTCTTGTCCTACGGGTTCATAGGCGATGTATGGATCGATCTCGCGGTAGCAATCGTGGCCGATGTAATCAAGGATGGGGTAAACGCGTCCGGGCATCATCGCGAAGATCTGGACCCAGAGAGCTTCGAGTCTTGGGGCGCTGACCACGATGTCGAAGACATACCGGTCCGGCCACGCCTCGACTTCTTCCATCGAATCGTCACCATCGGCGGGCTCATATTCTGAGTTGAACCCCTGCCTGGGAGTCATCGGTTCGACTGGGTAGACCCCCAGCGGGAAATCGAAGCCTTGGGCTGACTTGCGTGTGATAGATTCGTCGGACAAGCATCGTGGCATCGGTGGCGGGCTCCGGGGACTCAATCGTCGATTTATAGGGTAGTCTATCTAGAACTATATTGCCCATTTGACCCGCTTTGAGATGCGGCAATCGGCCGCGCATACGCTTGGTGCATGACCCAAGAATCCTCACCAGAAATCTCCGGCTCCCCGCTCCCATCTATGGGGACACTGATCGCTATCGCTGTTGGTAACACCCGGACCCGCGTGGGCTCCTTCGATGATCGGGAATGCCTGAATCCACAATCGTTTGATTCGTCGGATATGGGCTCGATTGCCCAGCGGGTCAAAGAGATTGTCGAATCCAGCAGCGAGACCCAGAATGAAGACCCGTCCATTGTGCTGGCGGGGGTTCATCCATCGCACGCCGATGAAATCGAGCGTGCGATCAGCAAAGCGACCGGCCTTCAGATCTATCGATTCGGGAGAGACTTTCAGATTCCTATCCAGCACACGCTGACCGATGCCGGGGAGATGACTGTTGGGCAGGACCGCTTGTTGTGCGCATTGGGCGCTTTTGACACGCTCAAACAAGCGTGCGTCGTGATTGATGTTGGGACCGCGGTCACAATTGATTTCGTTGATGGCACCGGGGTCTTCCACGGCGGGGCGATTCTTCCGGGCATTTCGATGATGCTCTCTGCGCTCCATGATGCAACCTCGAATCTTCCAAAGGTGGTTTACCGCAAGTTCGATGGCGAATCCACCGAGCCCGGCAAGCAGACCGATGATGCGATTGTCCTTGGAGTGACCTACGCGGTCCGCGGGGCTGTCCGGTCATTGACTGAGCGGTATGCTGAGCACTACCAGGGGTACCCGCAGACCATAGTGACCGGGGGCGATCTGGGAGTGCTTGAAGACGACGAGATGATCGATTCTTTTGTCCCTGATCTGCAGTTGCAGGGGATGCGCGTTGCGTGTTCCCAGATCTTGGCAGTGGACGACGAGGACTGATGCGAGCGACCCACACCATCGAGACCCCGAGCAACACGGTTGGGGCGGTGTCGATCCTTCGGATCGTGGGCGAAGATCTTACTGAAGTCTTTCAGACTCTGCAAATGAAGCCAATCACCGTTGGGCAGATCCGTCTCGCTCCGGTTGTGGGTCTTGATGACGCTCTGGTTGCGCGGTTTGATCAAGGATCGCTGTTCATCATGCCCCATGGAGGGATCGGCATTACGCGGGCGATATCAAAGAAACTCGATTCACTGGGCATTCAATATGAGAACCCTGAGAATCCATTGGTTCGGTATCCAGAAGCCGAGGATATCCACGAAGCCCGGTTGCTCGCGGTTCTGTCGGTCGCTCCGAGCCCGATGGCGGTGGATGTGCTGCTCGATCAACCCTCGCGATGGCGATCAGCGACAGATTCTGATCCGCTGGCTGATGCATCGGTACTCAATCGGTTGATCGTTCCCCCTGTTGTTGTTGCGGTGGGGAGGGCGAATATCGGGAAGTCTTCGCTGGTCAATGCACTGGCCGGGGTTTCGGTTGCGATGGTGTCTGATCAGGCGGGGACGACTAGGGATCATGTTGGTGTGATGCTCGATCTTGCGGGACTGGCGGTCCGGTGGGTCGATACGCCCGGGATCGATGAGCGGGTGGAAGTTGGTGAGGAGTTGGATTTGGTTGAGCCTGTGATTAGGGCGGCCGATCTGATCGTCTTTGCGATTGATCATGATGATCCGGCTGGAGAGCTTGATCCGCGGCTCCAAAGGCTTCTGAATTCGTCTACACAGTTGCTCCGGGTTGGGGTCCGGTCGGATTTGGGCCTTTGCGGTGCGGATGTGGACATACGATGCAGTAGTCGTAGCGGAGAAGGGGTTGAGGGGCTGGCCTGGGCATTGAATCAGGCCCTGATCCCTCCCGAGACACTGACGGGTCCACATCGGTGGAGGTATTGGGATTCCTGAGCGGCATCGGGTTTGATGGACTCAGGTGAGCTAAGATCATCCCCCGATCCGGTTTGCACGCAAATGCGGATGCCGGATTATGAGAGAAATGATTCCCGACCAACCCCTGACTAGGTAGAAATATGGACGATCGTCAAACTGATATCAAGGCCGGCGCTGGACTCGAAGACTCCCGCATCAATAAGGAGTTTATCGACTTCTTGAACAAGTGGAGCTCTCCAGTGATTCTGGTGTTCGCGGTAGCGGCACTTGTTTGGGCGGGGCTTCGCTGGATGGAACAGCAGAAGATAGACAAGATCAATAGTGCCTTTGGTGAACTGCAAGCCGCGACGATGGGTGGGAATCCATCGCCTGCATCGCTCAATGCGCTTGCAGAGACCTACGCGGGCGTGCGTGCGGTTCCAGAGATTGCCAAACTCACCACCACCGACTTGTATCTGGCTGCGTTCCTCCGCGGTGTACAGCCCGGTTCAGAGGTGTCCAGAGCGACTGGTGAACCTGTCAACGAAACAGACAAACTCGACGAGGGACAGCGTTTGGCGTACCTTGATCAGGCCGGGCAGCTTGCTCAAGAAGTGATCGCCCTTTCTGAGTCTGATGACGGCAAGGCCTTGTTGACTATGCACGGCTTGATCCGCGCCGGTGCGGTCGCTGAATGCAAGCGAGACTTTGATGGTGCCAAGTCGTATTACAACCGAGTGATTGCACTTGCTGAGAAGATTCAGATGCAATCACTTGGGAGCTTTGGTCAATCGAGATTGGATGCTCTGGACTTATTAGATCCGAGCATGGTGCTTCCGAGCAGCAGCGATCTGGTTGCCCTGCCTGGCGAAGAGATCCCCATTCTCCCAGAGCTGCCTGTGATCCCTGAAGGCGATGAAGACGGCGACGCTGGCGACGCGGGTGACACGGCGGGTGAAGACGCAGCGACGACTGAGGAAGAGGAATCAGCGTCCGAGCAGCCAGAGATCGACCAACCGTGAGTGAATCGGGCGAAAACCAATCGCCCGAATCAAGCCTTCCGGACCTGATCCTGCCAGGCGGGAAGGTCGATCCTGATGCGGTCAGAGCAGCCTATTTAAAGGCAACCGAGCGTGGTGACGACGGGTTCGTTGTCCGCGTTTGCTTTGATATCTCTCGGGCTTCGTTGAGTACGCGTCTTGATAAATATTTGACAACGCGCGTGACCTTTATGAGCCGCAACCAGCTTCAGACTCTGATGAGCGATGGTGGGGCGACGGTCAATAGCAAAGCCGCCAAACCCTCGACCAAACTCAAAGAGGGCGACCGGATTGAGCTGGTGATCCCGAAGCCGCCTTCGAGCGAGATCCAGCCCGACGAGATCCCGCTTGAAGTGCTGTTCGAGGACGATCACATTCTTGTGCTCAACAAAGACCCCGACATCATCGTTCACCCGGCGCGATCTGAAAACCGCGGCACCATGGTCAATGCACTCGCATGGCACTTCGCCAATGTCACCGGCGGGGGGCTGTCTAGCGTTGGCAAAGATTTCGCGCGTCCTGGAGTTGTGCATCGTTTGGATCGGAATACCTCGGGTTGTATCGTGTTTGCCAAGTCTGATCAGGCCCACTGGAAACTCGGGACGCAGTTTGAAGAACGCAAGGTCAACAAGCGGTACTTCGCGCTTGTGCACGGCTGGGTTGAGCCTGATCATCATGTCATCGATTACCCGCTTGGACCGCACCAGTCCAAGGCAAAGGGCGCCCGCGAAAAACGGGTCGTTCGCCATGATGAACTTGGCAAGCCATCGGTGACCATCTGCAGCGTACGCGAGCGATACGAGATCCCCCCAGCACGCCAGCATCTGCAGCCACAGCGGTATTCGCTTGTCGAGCTCGATCTCAAAACCGGGCGAACGCACCAGATCCGGGTCCACCTCACGCATCAAGGGTTCCCGATCGTTGGCGACGACATGTACGGCGGGCGGCCGTTCCTCGGGGCAGACAACTCCCCGATGATCGAACGCCAGGCATTGCATGCTGCACTACTTGAGTTCTCGCACCCAATCTCAGAAGAACCGATGAAGTTTGTGGCTCCGATCCGGGACGAGTTCTTGGAAGTTATTGAATACCTGCGCAAGCACGGCAGCCCGCAAACGGTTGATGTTCAAGACACGATCGAGTTGTCGCGTATTGGGCTTTGATTTAGGCGTGCAGTGCGAATAGTCCGCTGCCGCTGTTGGTTGTTTCGTGGTCGAGGAGCCAGCGTTTGCGATCGAGCCCACCGCCATAGCCGTGGAGGGTGCCATCGCTTGCGATGACGCGGTGGCAGGGTATTACGATGCTGACGCGGTTCTGACCATTGGCGAGGCCCACTGCACGGGCACCGCCCGGGTTATCGAGACGGGATGCCAGTTGTCCGTAGGAAAGTGTTTGGCCGTAGGGGATCTTGACGAGGGCGTCCCAGACTTTGCGTTGCCATTCTGAACCGGGGCAATCGAGGGGGACGGTGAACTCGGTGAGTTGTCCTGAGAAATAGCCATCGAGTTCGGATTCGAGCAGATCAAGGAGCGGGTGATTCCCCTCAACCATCGCGCATCCGAAGGCCGTTTCGAGTTCCGACTGTTCGCGCTCTGCTCGTTCGGGCGATCCCATTTCCAAGAGGCAGATGCCTTTGTCTGTGGTCGCGGCCCGGAGCGGGCAGAGGGAAGTCTCGATGGTGCGTTCGATGAGTGCGGTCATGCCAAAAGAATACCCGCCCGACGCAATCTCATGCGCCGGGCGGGGGAAAGGGAAACAAAAAACACGGAAAAAACAGGATGCACGAGATCAATGACCGAAATGCGGCATTAGATCGCGGCGTACACGAACGAGTCTGAGACCAACGCCAAACGCTTGCTCCGGACATCGAGTACCTCCTTCCCGCCGCTGAGGGTCTCGACAATCAAATAGGGCAAGCACACCGCAACCACGAGCCGCGGCATCGATGCCTCGTCAGGCCGCAAGAGCACTTCTGTAACTACATACTCTGGTTCGCCCAGGTCGTTGCACCGTCCGCAGGGGTACTGGTGCTGCTCATTGAGCACCATGACAAACTGCCCGCTCTCGATATCCTCGGGCGCCAACACCCGTGCCAGCGAGTTCTCGATTATTGCTGATACATTGACCATAACTATTCTCCGAGCGCATGTGATAACCACACGCACGATTTAGAGCGCAAAACGAATATTAAATGATCATTTAGATATCAGCACGCGACAAGCGTGCGGACCTCAAAAGATCACCTCGGCCGGGATTGATTGTGTTCATGGTGAGCGTGGGCCGACGAGCCCAGCTCCGTCGTCAACCCGCGCAATCAGGTGTTTCATAGCGGTGCCAGCGGATATCCGTGGCGGCATTGAAACTCTGTTTTCTCAGTTGTTCAAACAACATCATCGTGGGGACTCCAAACTGTTCATCGCACCGTGCGCAGAACTGCAGGCATTGTTTTAGCATGCTCTGCACCAATGTCAATACTATATTGTAAACTTTATTCCAACAACTAGAATAAATTGTCTGGTCAACCGATGGTCGTCTGGCCGTTCATGTACGGCTGAAGCGCTTCGGGGATCGTGATCGTCCCGTCTGCGTTCTGGAACATTTCGAGGATCGGGATCAAGATCCGGGGTGAAGCCGCGACGGTGTTGTTGAGCGAATGGCAGAAGGTCGTTGCGCCCTTGCCGCCCTCACCGCCCTGGCGGTACCGCATATTCAGGCGGCGGCACTGGAAGTCGTAGAGCCGGCTTGCCGAGTGGGTTTCGCCGAAATCGCCGCTGGCGTTGCCATTGGAATCAACCTCACCGCGTGATGGCATCCAGCATTCGATGTCGATCATGTCGGCGTTTTTGACACCCAGATCGCCGGTGCAGCACTGCAGCAAGCGGTGGGGGAGCCCGATTGATTTGAGCAGGCCTACGACGAATCCCATCATCTCCTGATGGTGCTTGCGAGATGTGGCTTCGTCTGCGACATCAATCACGACCTGCTCGACCTTGTCGAACTGGTGGATGCGGTAGAGCCCAGCGGTGTCCTTGCCCGCGGCTCCTGCTTCTCTGCGGAAACAGGTCGAAACAGTCACATATTTGAGCGGGAGCTTGGATTCGTCGAGGATTTCGTCTTGATGCAAGCCCATAAGCCCGACTTCGCCGGTGCCGGTGAGGTAGAGGTCTTGGCCGCCGCCTCGGGATTCTTCGTTGACTTGGTAGGATTGGTCTTTGCCGCCGGGGAAGAACCCGGTGCCGATCATCGCTTGCTCCCGCACGAGGACGGGGACGGTCATCGGGGTGAACCCGTTCTCGTTGACCATCGTGTCGATCGCGTAGCGAAGAATCGCTTGGTGCAGGCGCGCCCCGTCTCCGATCAACACATAGGAGCGTGATCCCGCAATCTTGACGCCTCGTGGGAAATCGACGAGGTTGTGTATTTCGCAGAGTTCGGTGTGGGATTTAGCAGCGAATCCTTTGTTGGCTTCGAATGATTTGTCGAAGTCCCAACCATCAGGTGCCCACTTTGAGATCTCGATGTTGTCGTCGCTGGTGGTGCCAACGGGGACATCGTCGTCCGGCGGGAGCGGGATGGCCATCAGCAGTTCGTTGAAGCCCGGCTCGATTGCTGTGATCTGATCTTCGAACTCGTTGATCTGGTCTTTGAGCTTTGCGGGGGCGGCTTTGATCTCTGCGATCTCGGCTTCGATCCCTGCTTTGTCCTCGTCGCTGGCGGATTTGAGCTTGCCCATCAGCTGCCCGATCTTCGGACCGGTGTCTTTGGAGAGCTTTTTTTGCTCCGCTCTGAGGGCTTCCTGCTGGGCTAGGAGCGATCTTCGCTGCTCGTCAAGGGCGAGTAGCTGGTCAATATCGACGGCGTAGTTTTTCTTGGCGCAGCCGTCTTTGAATCGTTGTGGGTTGTCACGGAGTGATTTGAGGTCGATCATGGTCCGAGAGTGTAGCTCTTGGGTCAATAAATGGGGTTTTTAAGGGCATAGTTTCCGTAATCGTTGTATGATTCCGTCATGGAATACGGGCCGATCGCTCCATCTTGGTTTGTCTTGCCTCTGGCGATGGTCGCATTGCTGATCGTGGCGGCTCATCTGATCGTCCTGCGGGAGCACGCGATCGGGAAGATGCCCGAATCTCGGCGTCAGATCAGGATGGTGACCGGGTGGGTCATGATGTTTACCATCCCCCTGATCGCCTATGGCTTCGGGATCGTCTCCCCGACCAATGAGCAAGATTTTCTGACTGCTTGGCTCGCGATTGTTGGGCTGCTTGGGGCGATTGTGCTCATGGCGTGCGTTGATGCACTGAACTCAATCCGGCTTGCTAGAGTACAGAGCAGGGAGATCCATCAGGAGCTCCGAGCACTTCTCACCCAGCAGCCGGAGCATGACGGATGATCCCAGAACACCGCCCGACCCGGCTGCCTGTGTTCTTGGCGTCTGCACTCTCAAAAATCTACTCGATCGGAATCAACCACCGGAATGGTCAGTTCAACAAGGGGGTTGGTGTGACTACGCTCGATCGGCCGGTGATCTCGATCGGGAATCTCTCGATGGGCGGGACCGGCAAGACGCCGTTGGTTCAGCATGTGGTTCGCACGCTGATCGATGCGGGGCATCATCCGGCAATTGCGATGCGGGGGTACAAAGCGCAACCCGGCAAGCTCAGCGACGAACAGCGCGAGCACATGGACGCGCTTCCAGATGTTTCTATCGTTGCCCAGCCCAACAGGATCGCTGGTCTCGAAGCGTTGTTTGCCACGGATGAAGGTGCTGCTGTAGATTGCGTTGTTCTTGATGATGGTTTCCAGCATCGCAAGATAGCTCGGGATTTGGAGATTGTAGTGATCGACGCCTCAAGGCCGCCGTATCAGGATGCGATGCTCCCTTTGGGTTTTTTGCGTGAATCGGTCGAGTCTTTGGTTCGGGCGGATGTCGTGGTGATCTCACATGCGGAGATGGTCGAGCAAGAGCAGCTCGGCGAGGTTCGGAGGTGGGTTGATGGGCAGATTGATCCCAGGACAGCCGTGGCTGTCGTAGAGCATCAGTGGGAGGGATTGAATGAATATTTTCCAGAATCAGAAGATCCCAAAGATCAGCCATTGGAGCGTTTGGACGGCTTGGCGGTCGCAGTGATCTCTGCGATCGGTCATCCCGATGCGTTTGTGTCCATGGCCGAACATGCGGGGGCGTCGATTATCCATCGGTGCGATCGCCCGGACCATGACGATTTCCCCGATGAGGTTTTGCAAGAGTTTGTTCGCAACGCGAGCCAATCCGGTGCAGCCGTGATACTCACGACGGCTAAGGATTGGACCAAACTGCAATCCGTACTTCCGGATTATGCGGCTGATCAGGGGCTTTCGGTTCTGGTACCCTCGCTTGGGATCGGGTTCCGGAGCGGGCAGGGTGATTTTGAGACCAGAATAACGCGCCTTTAATGTGAGTTGCTTTCAGCTGGTACCGGTACATAACTACATTCAAATTTTGAGTAATCCTCTGCTAGATTTGCGCGGGGTTGTTCTGTGTATGAGGTTCGTATATAGGGAACATCGGGCCTAGGATACGGATAAGTACTACTCGCAACCCTCGCGGAGGGGTTTCCGCAACGGACAGTCAGTCCGTATAGCAACTGGAGCACGAGGACAATGAAGCAACGAACCAAACTTAAAACATCGGTCATGATTGCTGTGGGAATTGGTCTGGCAACAACCTTGATTAGTTGTGATTCGCCCACTACCCGGACGGATAGCAGAAATCACGGAGCTATAAAACTTGGGGGTACTGACGGAAGCACAGCTACCGCACCGAAAGCCAGATCTACTAGTTCGCGGGGCGTATACTCGCCATCGCTTTCTGACGGCGAGACCATGGCACGCATGGCATTCCCAACGGGTGAAGTTAGCACGAGCGCGATCCTCCTTCACCAAGTCACGCCTGGTGAAGTGATTCGTGGTACAGATTTTGGCATGTCTTATCATGTCACAAACCTGACCAACAACAAGCTTCAGAATGTTCTGGTATCGCTCAACTCTAAGAGCAACTTGGAGATCAGCAACTCGAATCCAAAGGCAAGCTCAGACGGTGGTGAGATGATGTGGGCTCTTGGTGACTTTGCTCCCAAGGAAACGAAGGTCATTCGAATGACTGGTTCATCTGAAAAAGTCGGGTTGGCTTCTGACTGTATCGAAGTTTCATACAACAACTACCTTTGTGCATCGCTCAATGTTGTTGAGCCAGCCCTTTCGCTGTCAAAGACCGCAACCGCTCGTTCGCTCAAGTGTGATGAGATCGTTCTCCGTTACACTGTGAAGAACACCGGTACCGGCTCTGCTGATGGGGTTTCTATCAGTGATACCCTTGCCGATGGACTTGCAATGAGCAACGGCAGTCGGAATGTCAGCATCCCAGTTGGGTCGCTCGCATCGGGTGAATCAAAGACCTTCGAAGTGAAGGCAATCGCATCTTCAACGGGAACATTCGAGAGTGCCGCTTCAGCATCTGCTGACAACGGTCTCGAAGCCAGCTCTGACGAAACTTCAACAGCTGTAGTTGCTCCTGAACTCGCTATCTCATCAGATTGCAGTGAAACCCAGTTCCTTGGCCGCAACATGACCTTCGGATTCTCGATTGAGAACACCGGTGATGGCGAAGCAGCCTCAACTACCGCATCTGCATCGATCCCTGCTGGATCTACTCTGGTTCGCAGCTCTGCTGGCGGGCGTGTTCAAGGCGACCAAGTTGTCTGGGACTTCGGTTCACTTTCAGCCGGTGCTGATCGTGATTTCTCAATCACTGTTAAGGCATCAGATGCTGGCAGCTATACCTCGACAGCAGTTGCCAACGCAAACTGTGCTGATTCAGTCTCTGATTCTTGCACCTCTGGTGTCAAGGGTATCCCAGCTGTGCTCCTCGAAGTGGTCGATATCACCGACCCGGTCGAAGTCGGCGGGCAGACAACCTATGTCATCACTGTTACCAACCAGGGATCTGCAGAGGATACCAATGTCCGCATCGTCGCGACTCTCCCTGCAGAAGAAGCCTACATTGGCTCGACAGGCACGACGGCAGGCACCATCGCAGGGCAGAAAATTACCTTCAGCCCAGTCGGTACTCTCGAAGTCGGTGGTCAAGCATCATGGCGCATCACCGTCCGCGCTGATGGCTCAGGCGATGTCCGTTTCCGTCTGGAAATGACATCTGACAATCTGACCAGCCCGGTCATAGAGACCGAAGCCACGAATCTTTACGAATAAGCCTTTAGGCCTATTGGACTGGTTCAATATCTCAATCGAGTCTTACGACTCTCAACACCCCGCCCCGGCGGGGTGTTTTTTTGTACAAACTTTGGTCGATCCGATTGATTACCTTTGTATCCGAATAGAATGCGGCATGAATGAGCAACCCAGAATAGGGATTATTGGTGCCGGAGCGATGGGTTCATCGCTCGCAGCGATTACTTCCCGGTTCGCGCCGACCGCAATCGTTTGTAGGGAGCCCGAACGGGCCGCTCAGATCTTCGAGCACGGCGTCCGCTGTACTGGTGCTCTGGAAGCGACCGCGCGGCCGGTGATTGTCCGTGATGCCGCGGAGCTTGGGGAGATTGGGGGTGTGCAGTATTTGTTCATCGCGGTGAAGACGACTTCGCTCCAAGAAGTTTGCGAGGAGCTTGCCCCGCTTCGTGAGACGATCCGTCAGGCTGGTCGACCTGAGGTCAAGCTGATCTCTTACCAGAACGGGATCGATCCAGGCAGGGCCATTATGGACATGCTGGGGACGACCAAGGTCATGAGGATGGTGCTGCGATACGGCGCGGTGATCCGTGACGAGCATGGCACCGTGGACATCATTATGCACGACCCGCCGCACTTTATTGGGTGTCTGGATGAATCGATCCGGTCGGACTGCGAGTATCTTGCAAAGCACTTTACGGATGTCGGGTTCGGGACAGAGTATCTTGATCGCATAGAAGTTCCGGTCTGGGCCAAGGGAATTATCAATGCGGCGATCAATCCGGTGTGCGCTCTGGTCAACGCGGATATTGGGTCGGTATTTGAATCTCCATCGCGGGAACTGGTGGTTCGGATGCTCGATGAAGGGGAGGCGGTGGCGCGGGCCGAGGGGATTGATCTTGGCCAGAACTTCCGCGAGCGGGCCCTTGAGCTGGCGTCCAAATCGACGCACCATCTCCCTTCGATGGTCTACGACATCCAGCAGGGGCGTCCGTCTGAGGTAGGGCAGCTCAACCGGCAGATCGTTGATCGGGCAAAGGCGTTGGGAGTTGAGGTCCCAACCCACGAGACGATCGACGCGTTGATCGAGACATTTGATTGGCGGGTTTATCACGAGAAGATATAAATAGTGTGTGTTCTGGTGAACCCTAATTGGTCGATGTGGTATACATTGAGTAGATCGCATGAACACCGCACAAGACCATCCTGAAACTGAGAATGACTTTCCGATCGTGGTGCTCGCCAGCTCATCGCCTCGGAGGCGGGAGATGCTTGCGGATGCTGGGGTTACGCATCGTGTGCATCCTGCTGTGATCGATGACGGAGAGCTCGTTCCCGGTCACGAGACGAGCGCCGACCAGTGGGTGGTGTCTCTGGCGTATCTCAAAGCGATTTCCAGTTCACGTACGATTCAAGATGCGGATCTAGATGGGCAGATGGTCATTATCGGGGCCGATACGGTCTGTGTCCAAGACGGCGAGATCATTGGGCAGCCCGATGACCGTGATCATGCACGAGAAATCATCAAACTTATGAGCGGCGCGACCCATGAAGTCCTCACCGGCGTCGCGATCCTGGATCCACGAACCGGCAAACGGGATTTATTTGTGGATCGCTCAATCGTAACGGTGGGGCAGATCCAAGACCAGGAGATCGAGTCTTACCTCGATTCGGAACTCTGGCGGGGCAAAGCCGGGGCGTACAACATTACAGAACGCCTCGCGGCCGGGTGGCCGATTACCTTCACGGGTGATGAGACTTCGATTGTGGGATTGCCTCTGAGCCGAGTGATCGAGCGGGTGGGCTCGTTCTACCTCAACTAAACAGATTTACGCGGCCCGCTTGCCGGATTCATTCGGCTTGGCGATCCGCCATGCATTGCGGTCGGCGGTGAGCAGTTCTGCTGGGACTGTGGAATCATCGTTGAGCATGGTAACTTTTTTGAAGCTGATTAGGGTTGCGTATTTGGAGTGGGCTTTGGATTGCCAGTAGTGGTCGCCGCCCATGATGCGGTCGTCGTAGGTGTCGCGGAGATTGAGGATGTCGTCTGGGGTGAGGTCTTCGTATTCTTCAACGCTGCGGACGATGGCTTTGGCGATGACCCGTTTGCCTGTAGGTTTGATGTAGATGATGTCGCCGGGGCTGACTTTTCCAAATGGCGCACGCCGGTCCTGACCGAGCCGAGACTCGAGGGATTTGGTCCCGCTCAGGAGCGGTGCGATGTAGCGTGGGTGGACGATCATCAGATGCGTTGTTGGCGTAGAGGGCATAGTCCGTATATCGGACGATTCGGTGCCGATCTTTGGCAAGCGTTCGTATGTTTTGAAAGTACTTAGATATGAGGTCAAACCCCTGAGTGTGCTCAGGAGTGTTTCATTTTCTCGATCGTCGAGGTGCTCGACAACCCATCGACGAGGTCGAGGAGCTCGACCCGTCCGCCACTGGCGATCACAAAGTCTGCTCCTACAACAGTTTCGACGCTGTAGTCCCCGCCTTTGACGAGAATGTCGGGATTGATCCCCTCAATGAGTTTGATCGGGGTTTCATCGTTGAACAGCACCACGGCATCGACGCACTCCAGAGCCCCCAAAACGCGAGCCCGGTTCTCTTGGTCATTGACCGGTCTGGTCGGGCCTTTGAGCCCTCGGACGGAGTGGTCGTCGTTCATCGCGACGATCAGCACATCGCCGAGCGCGGCGGCCCGCTGCAGCAGTGAGATATGTCCCGCGTGGATGATGTCGAAGCAGCCGTTTGTGAAAACCACGGATTGCCCGCTGTTCTTGGCGGCCTTGGTCATCACGATTGATTCATCGAGCGTGCGGAGCTTGCCTCTTGACCCAGCGTTGAGCATGAGTAGCTCGTGGTGGATTTTTTCGATGGGGATCGGGGCAACGCCGAAGATCTCAACTTCTAATCCCGCGGCCGCGTTGGCGAGCTTGACCGAATCCACCCAGTCAAGCCCGTTGGCACGAGCGGCGGCGAGGCCCGCGAGCATCATGTCGCCGGCTCCCGTCACATCGTACACAGCTCTCGCCTGGGTTGTGATTGAGACCGCCTCGTCGAGGTCCCCGCGTTCGAGCAGAGCGCCGTGCTTGTCGAGGGTGAGAACGACTGTGTCGAAGTTGTTCTGGGTGCGGAGATCATGGGCGATTGCGCGGTCGTCGTCTTTCTTGTCGAGTGTGCTTGCGAGTTGTCCCTCTGTGCGGTTGGGGGTGATCGCGGTGGCACCGGCGTACTTGCTGTAATCCTTGATCGGAGCGGGGTCAACATACACCGGCTTACCGGCGGCCTTGGCTCGTTTGATGATCGCTTGGCACAACTTAGGGGTGCAGACCCCCTTGTTGTAATCTTCGATGCACACAAAATCAGCGTCTGCCAGATGGGCATCGAACTGTGCGAGTAGTTGATCGACGATTGATTGGTCGATGGGTTCAGATGATTCGAAATCGACCCGGAACATTTTTTGGGCGTGCCGGCCTTGAGCGAGCCCGATTAGGTTCCGCTTGACGGTCGTTGGTCGTGATGGGTCATTGATGATCGAGTTGGCATCAACGCCTTGGTTGTTGAGGGCGTCGGTGAGGATCTTTGAATCGTGGTCGTGTCCGACGACACCGATCGCGGTGACCTTGCCGTGCATCGCGTGGAGATCAAGGCAGAGGTTGGCCGCACCTCCGGGTTGGTTTTCTTGTTTGGTGACATGGAGGACTGGGACCGGGGCATCTGGGGAGAGACGGTTGGCATTGCCATAGAGCTGTTGGTCGAGCATAAAGTCCCCGACAACGATGGCGTTGAATGGTTTCCAGTCTGCGAGTGTGGTCAGGAGTGCTTCCATAGGCGTGTATAAGGGTAGACCACGAGCATGAAAAAACCCGCACTATTGTTGGTCAAGAGTGCAGGTCAAGAGTTTTGCCTCAAACAATCTGATACAGGGCTCAGTTGCTTAAAAGTCAGTTAGGCGTGGCAATCAGGGCATGCTGCGGCGTCTTTAGCGGCACAGCCAGCACAGCAGTGATTGCCGTCGGTGCAGTTTGGGCACGAGAAAGTGGAGTTTGGGTGGCTGCAAACCTGCTTGTCAGCACAGCATGGTTTAGTGCAGTCTGCGCCACAAGCCTTAGCTTCTTTATCAGCACAGCAAGGCTTGGTGCAGCCATCTTTGCATGAGGCGGCTTTGCCGTCTGCACATGCCTTGGCATCGCCTGAGCAGGCCTTCGCATCCCCGTCTTTGCATTCAGCCTTTGAGCCGTCTTTGCAAGCAGATGCTGCCTTTGGGCAATCCTTTTTTTCACATTTGCTTGGGTCACAGTTGGCGTTGTCATCACACTGGGCTGGGTTGCAAGCCTTGCCGTCTGGGCATTTCGCTGCTCGCTCGGCCATAGTCTCGCAACCGGTCATAACGACAGTAAGAAGTGCGGCACCGAGCAGGGCTTTGATGGTGTTGTTCATTTTGGAAAGTCTCCGGATTGAATCTTGGTTTGGGTGAACAGATCCCACATCGGCGCACAGCAGAAATACCAGCGCATGGGGTTACTGATAATCGCTCAATTGACGCTATGAGTCAAGGGTATTTGCGGATTTAGATGTCATTAATTCTGGGCGGCGTTCTTGTGTACGAGCAAGCCGCTGTTCGAGCCGCCAGCGTGCTACAGCGTTGTGATCGCCACTTGTGAGTACCTCGGGTATCTCCATTCCCTCCCAGACCTTCGGACGGGTGTAGTGGGGGCAATCGAGCAGCTTTGTGCCGGTCGGAATATTGAGGCCTTTAAGAGCCTTAGGATCGATTACAGAGCCGTCTGGGTTGGTCGTGTTGGCGACAGAAAACGAGTCCTCGGCCGCCGAGTTCTCGTGACCCAGTACACCCGATAAAGTTCTTGTTACAGAATCAATTAAAACCATCGCCGCCAGTTCGCCCCCTGAGAGGATGTAGTCACCGATTGAGATCTCGATCGGGTCGAGCCGTTCGATAACCCGTTCATCAATCCCCTCATAATGACCCGCGATCATCAGTAGGCGAGGCTTGGCCGCGAGTGATTCAACGAGGTTCTGGGTGAGTTGTTGGCCTTGGGGGGTCAGGTAGATCCGGGTTGCTGGGCGTGGATCGGTGGCTTCCACGGCTGTGACCGCGTCCCAGACGGGCTGGCACATCATGACCATGCCCGGGCCACCGCCGTAGGGGCGATCATCGGTCTTGCGGTGCTTGTCGTTTGTGTAATCGCGGATATTGGTGGCGTGGAGCTCTAAAAGACCCATTTTTTGGGCTCTTCCCGGTATAGAAACACCCATCGCACCGGGCGATTGGTTCTCGAACATCTCAGGGAAGGTTGTGAGGACATCGATCCGCATGGGCAATGATAGTGGGGGTGCCCAGAAAAGATCGGCAGATACTCAAACGGGGGGACTTAACAGGTGGACTTCATGGACTGGAAGGCCAACGATTCTCTTCCCAGCGGACGCAGACAGCACCAACGGTTGGCGCAGTCGAGGGATTAAACCGGTACCAGGCAATGGTTTGGGATCGGTACCGCTGGGTTAGGACTCCCGCCCTCTTCACGAGTGGATCGGGCTTTGAAAGGATAACCACCATGGTTCGTCTCCGTATGCAGCGCTTTGGCCGCACTCACCGCCCCTTCTACCGCATCAATGCGATTGATCAGCAGACCCGTCGTAATGGTCGCGTCCTTGAGAACCTCGGTCACTACGACCCGATGTGCAAGGACGAGGACAAGCAGATCGTGCTCAAAGTAGAAGAGATCAAGGCATGGCTTGAGAAGGGTGCCCAGCCTTCAGACACCGTCCGTGACATGCTCGGCCGCGCCGACATCCTCACTGGTGACATGAAAGCCAAATGGGAATCCGATCGCGCCACAAACATGAAGCGTGGCGAGTGCAAGAAAGCACGCAAGGAAATCGAAGGCATCGTTGCAACACTGGAAAAGATGGCCGGCGACTCAGAAGCCGACCTGACCCCGTTTGTCAACAGTGCCAAGAAGGCGTTCAACATGGTGAAGAACACCTTGTCGCTCGCCAAGGACGACGAGGCCGCCAAGTGCCTTGCCGCTGCCAAGGACGCGATGTCCAAGGCTGAAGCCGCCAAGCCAGCACCTGCTCCAGAGCCGGCCGCTGAAGAAGCCGCTGAGTAAGCATACTCAGAATACAGATTCATTGAAATGCCCGTTTCGACGGGCGTTTTTTTATGTCCAGGCCCCATGAGCAGTCAGTTGTGTGGTAGGCTGGGCTACTGACGAACAATGATATATTGATACCACATGGAGGTGGATGGCATGTTGAAGTCAAAGTTATTCGGTTGTCTCGGAGTTCTTTTTGCGATGGTGGGGGTTGCGGGTGCCCAGCCGATTTCGTATCAAGGCCATCTGCTTGATGAGGGAATGCCTGCTGAGGGCTTGTATGATCTTGAATGCCGGTTATTTGATGCGGCCATTGACGGGGTGCAACTCGGGCAGACCGTGGTGATTGATGATTTACTTGTGAGCGGCGGGCTGTTTAGTGCTGAGTTGGACTTTGAATACGCCTTCGATGAAATAAGTATGTTCTTTGAGATTTCCGTGAGGCCTGGGGCGAGTGTTGACTTGCATGATGTCCTCTTGCCTCGACAGCAGATTCTTCCAGCGCCTACGGCGATCAGTTCTACATATTCGATTTTTGCAAGCAACTTAACGGGTACGAACTGGAGCGATGAAGGGGTTTCTGCGTTCGAGGGCGGATTGCTTGTGTTTGGGGAGGGGGATGACCGGGCCATTATGAATAGGGCTGATGCTTTGACGGCTGACGAGTTCTTTGGCGTTCATGTCACCAGCACACTGACGGGTGGGATATTTGTTTCAAACGAGGATGCCTTGGGTGTTCCATCGGTTTCATACGCGGTCGGCGGGGTGGTTGGAGCGACCCATTCATATGGAGCGATCGGGGAAAAGGGGAGTGAAGTGGGGACTTGGATGCTCGATGTTGGAGGGTCGACTGCATTGGAGGCGACTTCAGCGGGGATCGCTTCGCCCCAGTACCGGTACCCAAACTCGAAGACTCAGGCGGTGACCATTGCTGGCGATGTGTTCCACAGTGCGTTTGGGACCCCGTTCCTGGCGTCTCTCTTTGACGGCGGGGCCTACCTTTCAATCGCAGGGGACAACGCGCCGTTGGTAGCTCCGGTGACTTTGCCCCAGGGTGCCAAAGTCACACGATTTGTAGCACGCTTTGAAGACAACGCTGTATCAGATATTTCGATTTCACTTCATGCGGCTGGGGGTGATGGAGTCAATACCATCATCGCGGCGGTCAATACGATGGGGATGGCACCCGCCATGGGTATTCAGTCACTTGTCGACACAGAGATCACGAAAGGTTCGGATGTCATTGACAACTTTACGACTGGGTACTACATCCGTGTGTTTAGCTCGTCGTGGCCCGGTGACAGCAGTATGCGGGTTTGGTCGGTGACTATCGAATATACCATCGAAGGGCCAAACTAGAAGTTATCGCCAGTCTACTACGATTTTCCCGAACTGCTCGCCCGCTTCGAGCCGTTCGTATGCATTGCGGCAGTCTTGTGGTTTGAATACCTGATCGACGACCGGTTTGAGGGCGGATGAGTTGAATAGGGCCGCGACTTCCTTGAACTCGTCGTTGCTTCCCATGGTTGAGCCCAGAATCCGGAGCTGGTTCCAGAAGATTCTCGCCAGATCGGTTGTTGCGTCGGGGCCTGTTGTGCACCCTGGGGTGACATAGGCCCCGCCTCGGGCGAGGGACTTGATGCAGTTGAGGTGTGCCGCTTTGCCTACCGAGTCCACCGCCATGTCCACGCCGCGTTTGTTGGTCCAGTTGCGGAGATCGCGGGACCAGTCCTGGCCTTCGTCGAGTATGGCGTGATCGGCACCGAGCTCTGATGCTTTGTCGAGCTTCCACTGATGGCGAGATGTCACGGCGACCTTGCAGCCCATGTGATTGGCAATGGCGAGGGCGGAAGTGGCTACTCCGCCGCCGATGCCTGTGATGAGAACGGATTGACCTGAACGGAGATCGGCTTTGGTGATCATCATGGAGTATGCGGTCAGGGCGCACAATCCAAAGGCGGCGGCTTCGATCGGGTCCGTGTCATCTGAAAGACATGCAAGGTTCTCAACTGGGCATGCGAACATCTCGGCGTGGGCGCCGAAGTGGTGTTCGCCGATGAGCTCGTAGTTGGGGCACATGGTCGAGGACGGCGGGTCTTCTGGGTGGCTCCGGTCTGGAACGACGATCGCGGCGTTGTAGATGACCCGCTTGCCGATCCAAGCTGTATCGACGCCCGATCCGACGGAGACCACCTCGCCGCAGCCGTCGCATCCCGAGACCCTCGGGTAGTCGAGCTTGAGCCCCGGGACGCCCCGCCCGACCCAGAGGTCCATGTGGTTGAATGCGGAGCAGAGGGTCTTGACGACCACCTGTCCTGCTGAGGGCTCGGCAGGATCCGGCCAATCGGAGTTGAGGGTGATGTTTGGGGCGACGGGGCTGGCTTGTTTTTGGACGACTATTGCTCTCATGGCGGAGTTTAGGGTCGAATAATGCCTCGTGGGGGGGTGTTTGAGGGTCGAGAGAGCGATTCTGGCTCGACTCTGGATACCGAAGGGCCTACCCTTGCGGTCCCGCTTGCAAGTGCAGGCGCAGCAGAGGATTGACATATGGACACGCAGAAACTCATCGAATCCGTCAACGCTGAAGCAATCAAAACGGATATTCCCCGTTTCGATGTCGGCGACAACATCAATGTTCATGTTCGGATCGTTGAAGGTCAGAAAGAACGCGTCCAGGTCTTCTCGGGAACCCTGATCTCCCGTAAGGGGGCTGGCATCAACGAGATGATTACCGTCCGCCGCATCGTTGGCGAGGTCGGTGTTGAGCGTACATGGCCGATGAACTCACCGATGATCGCCAAGTTCGAGGTTGTCCGTCGTGCCGATACCCGCCGTGCGAAACTCTACTTCCTGCGTGACCGTGTTGGTAAGTCCCGCCGTCTGCGTGATCGCCGTCGCGGGATGAAGCATGTTGAAGGCATGTCAGTCGTTCACAAGTAAGCGACCCAGATTTATAGACTCTTATTGCACCCGTTCATGACGGGTGTTTTTTTGTAGCTTAGAAAGCTCTGATTTTGATGTCGTTGAGGACCGGGAACTTTGACCGCCACCGTCGGACATCTTCGGGGTCGATGTCAACACTAAGCACAGCTTCTTCGTCGCCGAGTTCACCGAGGATCTCGCCCTTTGGGCCGATGGCTATTGAGCCACCGTCGTATTGGAGGGTCGGGTCGTTTCCGCAGCGGTTGATGCCGAGGACGAATGCTTGGTTCTCGATTGCTCTGGCGATGAGCAGGGACCGCCAGTGGTGTTGTCTTGGGGCCGGCCAGTTGGCGCCGAGGACGAACATTTCTGCTCCGCCGACGACCCCTTTGCGAAAGAGTTCGGGGAAGCGGAGGTCGTAGCAGATGAGCGGGCAGACTTTGAGCGAGTCTGTGTTTGAGTACCAGTTGTAGTGTTTGACCGTGTCCCCGCCTTGGTAGGCTTCGAGTTCTTTGCCGATTGAGAAGGGGTGGACTTTGTGGTATTCGCAAAGCGGTTCGGATGATTCAGGCGAGAGCACGGTTGCGCAGTTGAGGGCTTTTGGGTCGGCCTTGTCTGTTGGCATGATGGCGCGGGAGCCTTGGATTGTGCAGCCGGTGTCTTTGGAGAGTTTGTCGAGGAACGCGATGGTTTGCCCGTCGGCGTCGCATGAATCCTTGGTGTTGAGGGTGAATCCGTTATCGAAGAGTTCCGGGAGGGCGATGAGATCGCCGGGGGAAGTTTCGGTTGAGTCGATCAATGATCGGACGCGATCGAAGTTGTCGCTAGGGGATTCCCACTGGATGTTGAGTTGGACAAGATGAGCACGCATGGTGATTCCTTTGACTAGAGGCGTACTACGCCCGGAGCCGCGGTGAAGATGAGCACGACTTCGATGGCGTCATTGTCGAGATTATACATGCTGGCGACTGCCTGACGGTATGCATTCATTTGTGGGTGGTGCTTGGAAGCGAATTCGGTGAGTTGGCTTTGGCCGAGTCTCTTGGCGCCGCGGTCGGTCTTGTAGTCCACAATCTGTACATTGGTGACGCGGGCCCCGTCTCGCCCGATCACGAGACGGTCGAACCGGCCCTGAACCAAGCGTTCCTGATCGCTCTTTCCCATTCGGAGCACGAACGGGCGTTCATGATGCACTGAAGCCTTCGAGGCGCTGGGATGATCGGCATTCCAGTGGGCAAGATTCAGGACGCGATCAACTTCTGGGCACTTGAGTGCGGCATTGAGTTCTTTAATTGAAGCGGAGATTGTGTCTTCCGGATGGCCGAGGTCTGAAAGGGTTTGGGCGATCGCGGTGTCATCGGGTTTGGAATCATCGGTCCAGTCAAACTGTTCGAATGCCGAGTGGACACATTGGCCGTGGTCGCGGGCGAACTGGCCATGGTCGGAATGCTCTAGCAGTGAGCTGACGCTGTGGAGGTTTGATTCGTGTTCTGCTGATGGCGCCGATGACATGAGTTGCCCCGCCCGCAGGGTCTTGGGGGATCGGATATTGAGTGCGACTGGTTTGGGATGTGATGTGGTCGTCGTGGTCATCGATTCGGATTCGATGCCGCTTGTCCAGCATTGCTCGCTCGAAGTTTCATACAGCGTCGCGCCAGGCGAGGCGGGCTCGTCGGGTGCCAAAGCGGCGCGGATGAGGTGGGCGGGCCCGAGCGTGGCTTTATCCATTGGCTCGCCTTTGCGTCCCTGCTTGTCGGCGGGGACGATCATCTGCAGAGAGGATTTGGCTCGCGTCATTGCTACATAGAGGCAGCACAGCTCCTCGTTGATCTGTTCCAGCATGGATTGATCGTGGAGCGATTGGAGTTCGGGGTGCACCGATTGCATGACCTTGTTCGGGTAACGGGTGACCTGGGAGATGGGACCAAGCGGGCGGTCGCGTCGGGACAAGATCGAATCCGGGCGGATGCTCCATGCTTTTCCGAGTAGCGGGAGCATTACGACATCAAACTCGAGCCCTTTGGATCTGTGGATGGTGATGACTCGCACCGGTGCGTGTCCGGGTTCGTCGATTTTGCGTGATTGAGCGACCATCGCGAGGACTTTGGCTCCCGGTCGACCGTCGTCTTCAAGACGCCCCGCCAGTTCGATCAGTTGCTCGAACCTTGTAAATCCGCGTTGATCCATTGATGAGGCGCATGCCTTGAGCCATTCGGTGAGCAGCGGGACGCACCCTTGGGTGGTGATTCGCTCTCGGAGATCAGAGGCAACGGAGTTGACACGCTTTGGATCACTGAGCCCAACGATCTGTCCGAGCGGGGTTGAGCGGACATGGTACAACGCGGCGGAGTTCGATGGATGGTCAATGAGCTCAAGCATGGAGACCGCCGCGGCGACGCTCGGTGCATCGACCAGTGGGTTTCCTCTGTCTTCGCAGGCATCGACACCCAGCGTGCTGAGCTTGGCAAGGAGCGGATAGATGTGCTTGCTCTGGCGGACGAGGATCGCGATGGTGGCGTTTGGTGATTGTGCTCTGGCTTCTGCGACGCGGTTGGCGCACGACCAGAGCACTTCCTCGGTGGCTTCTTTGCTGCTCTCTTCATCACCATCGGCGACGGTGAGAGAGACATAGCCTGGGAGTTCGGGTTTGGCGGCTTCGTGCGACTTGTACTGGTCATGCCAGTATGCCGCGGCTGATTGCCCAACCTCTTTGGAGTTCATCGCGTCGTTGTTTGGGAGGTCGCCAAAGACTTCGTCGACGGCGTTAAGTACCAATGGTGAGGAACGCCAAGACTTGGTGAGGAAATCCTCGCCCAGTGTTTCCCATTGTTCCTTCATCGCGCCCAGCAGCTTTGGTTCGGCTTGCCTCCATGTGTAGAGCGATTGCTTGATGTCCCCGACGACAAAGACCGACCGCCCCTCCTCGTCCTGGCTGAATAACTCCTCAAGGATCGGGCTGAGGAGATTGAACTGCGGCATGGAAGTGTCTTGGAACTCGTCGAGCATTACATGACGGATGCGGCCGTCAAGACGGAAGTACAGGTGCTCGAGATCGCCAGTGACTCTGGATTCATTGAGCAGGCGTGGGGGGTCATCGAAGCTGAGCTGCCCGCTGGACATCTTGGTGGTGCGGTAGGCATCATCAAACCGATGCATGAGTTTGAAAGTGGCGAGAGTGCCGTTGATGTGTTCGGTTGAGAGTTCGTGACGGGCGTGCTCGACGACGGGGATCAAGAGTTCGTGCAGGTCTGGTGTGATGTCGATTTTGTAGTAGGTCGGGGTCTCGTTTGTTCGCAATCCCTGGAGCACGGTCCCGCCGAGTCCGCCTTTGAGCAGTTCCATCCATGACTTAGATCGGATCAACTCGATTGATTTGATCCGTGCTTTGGCCCAGTTGCTATTGGGTTTGCCGGCTTTGGTGAGAGGAATAGAAGCGGTTTCGAGCTGATCAAGGGCGGCTAGGAGTTGGCCGTCGCTGGTCTTTCGTCCGACAGGATCGATCGTGTTCCATGGTTCGGGGTTTCCATCGGTTGCGAGATACATCGCGTAGCCTGCCTTGACGGCTTTCATGATCGCGCTGTGGGTCTGCATCTGGATGCGCTGGCCCTGCATGGATCGGAGCAGTTCGACCATCTCGCTCCGGGAGCATTCCTGGATGGCTTGATCCACGCTCTGTTCTTGCAGACTCTCGTTTTCGTCTTCTTCGAGCAGGCGATACTGCATCGGGAGGCCAAGTTCAAGACTGAAAGAACTCGCCAGCCGAGAGAAGAAGGAATCGATGGTCATGATAGAAAGGCGGTGGAGCTGGTTGATGAGCGCAGACAAGACCTGTGCGCATCGTTCGTGGGTCAGTGCTGGGTCGCTTGTAGCAACTTGAAGCTCGGCGAGGGCCGCGTTTTCGAGTACTCCGGCGCTGAGTCTTCCGAGCACGCGGTGCAGAATTTCGCCCGCGGCGGCGCGTGTAAAGGTGGTCGCGAGCATCCCCGAAGGGTCTTCGCCCAAAAACAGCCTTGCGATGAACTCGCTGGTGAGGCGGTAGGTCTTTCCAGATCCCGCCGATGCGCGCACGATGGTGTGTGGTGTCTTTGTTTCCGGTTGGCTCATGATCCCACCTCAGTTTCGGCGGGTTCAGGATCGTGCAGAATCTCGTGGCCTCCGGTGTCGAAGCGTTGCCCTGTGATGAAGCCGAGGATGCCGGCGTCTGGAGGTGAATCGCCCAGCTCTAGTTTATCGCCGGGGCTCAGTTTCCTGATATCACGCACTACATCACTGGCCGCCTCGTCGGCACTCTGGAGTTCCTCGTCGTTCCATTTGGCGAACGACCAGACGGGTTCGTTCTGGGTCGCGGGGAGCCCGGCGTACCCAAGGGCGAGGGGCTGGTCGCCGAACAATTGGGCGACGATGTGGCGATAGAGCGGGAGTTGGAGTTTTTTCCAGGCGTCTTTGCTCTGGTGTGCTTTGCGGGCGTCGGTGATTTTGCCAGTTTTGTAGTCGATGATCGCGATTCGTCCGTCGTTGTGGATGTCGATGCGGTCGACTTTGCCACGGAGTCCCATTAGCTGGTCATCGACCATGATTGATGGGGGATGGGAGGTGTCGGGCGACCATTCTGTGTGGGTGATCGACCACCCATCGCGTCGTCGCTGTGCTTGCTGGATCGCGAACCATTCGAGCCGGTAGCTGAGTAGTTGGGTTTGAACGAGTACCGCTGCGGGAGGTTTCTTTCCGAACTGCAACATCGATTCTTGATCGAGCAGGTGGGTGAGCGCGGTATTAATAGCCTCTGCATCATCGAGGTCACGCATAGATGGATCTTTACCGAACCCCTCGAGCACTGAATGGATCAGGTTGCCCATGAGAATGGGGGTGAGCTCTCGTATATCAGTATCGAGTTCATTGAGTCCGATGTGGCGTTCGAGATACCACGATGCTGGGGATTTGAGATAGGAATCAAAGTCGGTGACCCGCAGTGTTGTGGGGGTAACAAAGTCGTCTGCAACACGCAACTGCTTGCGGAACTGGTCGTGGTCGCCGGGCTTGGACCCGATGGCCAGTTTGTATTTTGATGGCTGGTCGAGCTTGGGGTCAACAAATCGGCGGACGCGGTTTGCGAGGGTGGGGCCTGAGGATTTGAGGAGCAATCGGCTTGGGGTGATCGGGTCGTTCTTGTCCCCGTTGCGGGCGCACATGAATACGGCATCGCGGGACGCGTTGATCGCGGTCATCAGGTAGGTGTCGCGGGCGAGCCGGTCTTCGTTGGTCATCATGCCGAGTGCATTGCGGAGCGAGCCGGGGAGGAGCGGGTCGTGGGTGATTGTGCCCGGGACGCACGCTTCGCTCATCCCGACGACGACGCACACCGGCGCGGGATCGAGTGGGAGTTCGAGCCAGCCGAGCGTTTCGATTGCGTCGCGGTTCAGGGTCTCAGCGATGCGGGTCTCTCCGAGCCGATCGAGCAGCAGGCTGACCGCTTCGGGTGCGGAAACCACGGGCATTACTTGACCGATTTGCTCGGCTTGTGATATCTCATCGATGATCTTTCGGATCGCCTTGATGCCGTCAATATTTGGGCGATCGTGTTCTGACTGCTGGTCGAGCTCGATGCCTGTGTAGATCTGTTCAAGGGTTTGGGCGAGTCTTTGGGCCCAATGGTCGAGGGGTTGATCGATATGTTCTTGATCAATCAGTGGAGTGAGTAGGTCATTGGTTGCACCGAGTACAAACTGGGCGTCCTTGGCGTACTCTATATAAGTGCCCGATGGGATTTGCACGATGCTGGTCTGCACATGGTCTTGGCGGATCCGGTCGACCGCCTTGAGCCACCACGCGGGCGGTCGGATCTGGGCATCCGCAGATTCAGAATACTTTGTAGTCAGAGCGTGTTGAAAGCTTGGATGTCTGATCAGTTTGGAGAGTGTGTCGAAGGTGCCTCCGCAGAGATGCTGATGGATGAGCGTGACGAGTTGCCCGGGCGGGGTGTTTGATGCGGTGGTGCCAGAGGGGCTGTGAAGTTCAGTGCCTTGTTTCGAACCTGTCAAGCGTGCGAGTCGTTCGAGCTGCCCGATCATGGTTTCGTCGGCAAGCCCGATGACGCATGATGAGGTATCGATTGGATCGCCTTGCAATGCGAGCTGGGTCAGTGCCCGCTGGCACATAGATGCCGGGTCATGCTCGAAGATGATTCTACTTTCATCGATGTCCAGGTGCGCATTGGCCCATTGCTGGGTCAGCACACAGCCAAGATCATCGAACCGGTCGGCGAGCGAGTCTGGTGCGAAGACAAGTGAGACCACGCTGCATTGGTCGCGATCGATAGCGCCTCTGGCGATGGATCCGAGTTGGGGCATCCCGATGATGATCAGGCTGGACTCTGGATGGTCAGCGGGATCATCCCTCTGCACGCGGTCCATCGATGCCAGGCGATCATCAATGACGCCTAGGTCATTGATGATCCTTTCATATCGTGTTTGGATTTGTCCGAGTGTTGTCCATCGCTGGGAATCGGATTCATCGAGGAGCATCGAGGCGTGTTCTGCGACGCTATTCATCCGCATGCCCGCGTCGCAGAGTTCACCGGCTACGCCCGCGATCCAGCCCGCGATCCCGATCCATTGATCCCACCGTTCGGATTCGGGTGGATCGGGGATCAGTTCGCTGAGCATGTCTGGATCGCAGGTTTGCAGGGCCTGGATCCATGCGAGCCGCAGGGTGAGTTTGGATGCGTGTTGACCCGGTACGCCGAGTACGGCGGAGGGGATCTCGAGCGGGGTCAGGATCACGGGGGGGATGAGGAGGATGTTCTGCTTGGCGCACAGATCGACTAGGTTCCCAAGGAGAACCCGAGCAGCCCGCCCGCCCGGAACGACAAGACGGATAGAGCCCAGATCGAGCTCATTGTTCAGTTGTTTATACTCGGTGAGTATCCATTCAGCGGCTGCATCGAGCGCGGGTCGGTTCCAGCCTAGAAAGTGTCGTGTCCGCTCGATACTCATGATCTCAATAGTAGGGTGATGTTGGGAGAGCAATGGGGTTTGTTTTTTATGGTATTTCACCCACAATCCCGGCAGATATTTTGATCCGTTTAAATCGGCTCAGTATGAGAGTAAATGCCTACCGATAACAGTCAAAAACCCACTGAAAGCGGACAAAATGGGGCAATAGATGCTATGAATCGTGTATGCTTGAGGGGTATGTCGTATCCTTTCACCTGCGGGCGATTGCCCGATCACTGCGACATCAGAACAGAGAACACCATGCTCGGATCCAACCGTTGTGTGCTGCGGAGAGTTGTAAGTATGAAACCATTCAGAGTAAACCTATCGAAATCTGTATCCTGCTCCATGTTCGTGCTGATCGCAGCGGCCGGGAGCTCTATGGGTGCGGACCAGTATGATCCACCGGCGAGTTATTACTCCGGGGCAACAGGGACTGGGTCCACACTTAAATCCCAGCTCACCAGCGCGATGAGCGTGGGGCACCTTCAACGCTCGTATGGCGACTACCGTGTGATGTCGAGGTATGTTGACGAAGACCCAAATAACATCGGCAATATCTTGCTGGTCTACAACGGTGTCTCGGTCTCTGCGACATGGGATTCTGGATCGACATGGAACCGCGAACATGTATGGCCTCAGTCTCGTCAGCCTGGCAGCGCTTCGAACTCTTCTCGTGGAAACCTTGGTGACCCGCACGCGCTCCGCCCCTGTAATCCATCGATCAACTCCTCGCGCAGCAACAAGCCGTTCGGGATGGCGACCACCACCGGCTCGTTTAGAAGCCTCGGAACTTTCTACTTCCCGGGTGATGTGGACAAGGGTGATATCGCCCGCAGCTTGTTTTACTCCGACACCCGATGGACCTCGCTCGGTCTTTCGCTCACCAACGGGGTGCCATCGGGCAACCAGATGGGCGACCTGAGCTCGCTGATTGCTTGGCACTATCTCGACGCGCCCGACACTTTCGAACGCCGTCGGAATCATGCGATCTCAGATGTGGCTTACAACCCATTCCATTTTACCAATAACCGCAATGCGTTTGTCGATCACCCCGAGTTTGTCTGGTCGATTTATGTCGATCAGAACAACGACTCGACCCTCTGGGTTGGTGGTGCACCAAACGCCGATGGCTCCTCAACGACGACTGTCGTGTTCAACGCGATCGAGGGAGACACGCTCGCAGCAGTCCCCGTCACGATCAATAAAGACGGCAGCGACGGTACCTACTACACAGTGACCCCATCGGCAGGCATCGAAACCTCTGACTGGGGCAACCCAAACGCGTTCCCGATGAACACACCGAGCGATTCGAGCCAGTTTACGATCTCGCTCCCTGCCGGGGCAACCGATTCCTCGCATTCCGCCGTTGAGCAGGTTGTCATCGATAACCTCGATGTCACCACACAAGGCGGGACCGGCAACGGCAACAACGACGGGGACGATATCATCACCGTCGAAATCAATGTCTTCAGCCAATCAAATGGCTCTTTGTCGGATAGCAGCGATCTCCACGAGATCACCATTGACCTCGGCCAGATCGCTCTTGGAGCCGGGGACGCTGTGCAGAACATCGAGTTCTTGAATGTCTCGGAACCCGGTGCCGGTGCTCCGATGGATGTTCAGTTTGTTTCGGCGACAGGCGATACCGCCGAGTTGACCATCGATTCCACATCACTGACATTAATCCAGGCTCAGTCGAGCCAGAGCATCCAAGCAAGGCTCTCGGATGCTGATGTCGGGACATACTCCGCGGTCTATGTCTTTACTGCGATCAACAGCGAATCGCTCTTTGGACCTGCTGCCTCTGGCGACGAGTTGGTCGTGACACTCACCGGCGAAGTTACCGGCGGTGCATGTGTTGCAGATTTCGCCGAACCATTCGGATCGTTGAACTTCCTCGATGTTTCAGCGTTCTTGTCCGCGTTCGGTGCGGGAGATCCTCAGGCTGATATTGATGGAAACGGCAGTTTCAACTTCTTGGATGTCAGTGCATTCCTCGCAGCGTATGGTGCCGGCTGTCCGTAATCTGAGTTGGCGGCAAATCAAGTTAAAACAAAACGGCTCCATTCATGCTGAATGGAGCCGTTTTTATGTATTCTCTCAGGAGATAAACGCATGATAGGTAATATGGTGAAGTTATAGAATAAGCAGAATTTCGATTGAAACTCAGCCCCTACAGCGATGTGTGATATCGAGTTTTTGTGTTCTGCAGATAACCACGGGTCATGAATGATAATCGATCATAAATGGCAAATTTCCGCGAATAAATTGGGTTATTTGTTTTTTCGAACGACACTTTTGTGGTACAATATTTCGAAATAGTATGTCTTGATGAGGGCAGTCTTTATGAAATTTAACACGTATTTGTTTGTACTAATAACACTGATAGTTTTTTCTCACTCTCATCTGGCTCATGCTGACGATGCCTGTCTGCTCACGCCGGTTCCTTCTGAGCTGCTTGCAAATGTGATCGATACTGACGAGCAATACCTCTATCGGGGTCATGAATCTTCGCTCTATATTCAAGACGCTCTCACACTTGAAGTCGTCGGCTTGATCGAGTTTGGTTTTCATATTTCAAGGATTCATGTTGCCGGTGATCGGGCGTACCTCATCGTCGGGATTCAGCTTGTGGTTCTGGACATATCAGATCCAACAGCGATGTCTGTCCTCGGTGAGTTTGGGACTTTCCTGGGCCCACTCATCGAAACGATCGGAACACAGGTCTTGATATCGAGAGGTGGATTTGTACAAGTACTCGATGCAGCCGATCCATCTGCAATTTCGGTGATCGGAGAAATAGAACTCCCTTCGGAACCATTCATATGGGAACTGGTCGGAACAACTCTGTATGTTATGGATCGCATAGAAATTATGTATGTGATCGATGTGAGTGACCCGGTCCATCCAGTGAACCGCCAGAAGTTCATTCTTGATCGCATTGAGTATCGGTGGCCGGTCGCGTTAGAGGAAATGAATGGCACACTTGCGATCGGGTTTGCTGATTCGGACAATATCGGATACATGATCCTTGATATATCCCGGCCATTCGTGCCGACGGTTATCCAGCAGGACATCCTCGATGTCGCTATTGTCAAGATTGGGTCACGAGAGCAACTCGCGGTAGTCTACACAAGTAACGATCTCGTGTACTTTGCCGATGTTTCCGACCCAGAAAACCCAGTTGTTTTGCACACTTTGGATTCATCAGAATGGAGGCCTACGAGGCATGGAGATGATCAGATACGATTCTCAAACAATCGCGTCTTCATTAGGCAAACCCGCGAAGATGCATTGTATGTTCTGAGCATATCGGGCTGCATGGGGTGGTGCAATCGTGTTGACCAGGCGACCCCGGCGGGCGTTCTTAACTTTGACGATGTGAAATCATTTTTAGACAACTACACAAACCAGAGCTCGGTGGCGGACTTTGCGGCCCCATTCGGGCGACTTGATTTCTTCGATATATCAGCCTTTCTCAGCCAGTTCCAAGGAGGTTGCCCATGAGACTTTCTCTTAGACATCTTGGATTGCTCAAAGGGGTTCTTCTCTTCGGAGTCGCAACGAGTGCTTTCAATGGCGCAGCAGCCCAGACGGGGTCCGAGGCGATTTACTCCGAAGCAATGGGCGCTGGGATGTTTAAATTTAATCACACCTCTGGGGCGTATCTCAACCTTATCGAATCCGGTGATTTCAACCATGATGGGACTGACCTGCCCCCATATTCTGTACCACTCCCTATGTTAGGGCGGTGGCGTTCCTTTGTCCCATCAGAGGGCTGCGGAGCGTAGCGGAGCAGGCCTCTGATGGGTGATTGACGACCCGGGTGATCCGA